>VTLG01003714.1_pt1 | contig 15959 bp, 21 predicted proteins | sample 4694571 | NCBI WGS metagenome assembly VTLG01 (sample SAMN12604809, study PRJNA352737) | marine metagenome | biome: ENVO:00000447; feature: ENVO:00000209|ENVO:00000569|ENVO:01000036; material: ENVO:00002151; isolation source: viral sequences binned using virsorter ...
CTTTTACTTGAATTAACATTAATAACCTCTCAATTGATTATGATTTATACTACCACACATATTATATATTGTCAATACAACAAAAAAAATATAATAAAATCAATGACTTAGGTTCTTCCAAAAAATTGTGTTTTTTGCGAATCGGACGAATCGAACAGATACCAACAACAATTATCCTTACCTGTAGCTTTACTATTTGGTATCCATTTTACTCTACCGATACTTACTATTTTTTTCAGTAGAGGAATGTATGGAATACTTTGTTTAGTATGTACCCAATCTGCATCAAACAATAACCATGTAGGTTTTTGATCTACAAAATGTTCTATCATAGGATGTAAAATTTTACGATTCCAAGGCGGATTTGTTATGATATAATCACAATGTGAATATCCATGAGATAATGCATCAACCTTTTTTATTGAATCATTTTGTGGTTCTATATCAAATGCATATGTGACCTCACCACCATTTTTTTGTAAATGTTCTATAAGAATACCATTACCAGCACAAGGTTCTGCAAATGTAAACTTATCTGGTAAATGTGGTATAAGTGGTTCTACTGCTTCAAATGGTGTGGGATAAAAATCTCTTTCTATTCTTTCAAAGTTACTTCTCTTACCCATTAAGTAACAACATGACTAAAGTTTTTCACCTTCTCAAATTTGATTGTACTCTTAAATTTATCAGCAAGCACATCTTGTTTATGACTTATTACAAATACATTTTCATCACCTAATGTATTCAATATTTTTAGAAACTCATCTGTTCCTGTACCATCTAATGAACTATCAAATATCTCATCAAGTATTAGTAGGTTTGTATTTGCAGAGTTTTTCATCTTTGCAATAGCTCTCCAAGTAAATAAAAGTGATAAGTCTATTCTCATTTTCTCACCTTCACTAAATGAAGAATAAGTAAACTCATCACGATACCTTGACTTAATACTTTCTTCAAAGTTCTCGTTCAAAGTAAAATTAACATAGAACTCCATAGATGTCAAGTATGTATTGATAAGTTTATTCATTATTGGTAGATACTGTTTAATTATCTTTGTTTTAATACCAGTATCTTGTAGTATTAGTTTGATGGCTTCTGCATAAGATTTTTCATCTCTTAAATCTGTTCTTTGTCTTTCTACTTTAATACACTCTTGTTTTAGTCTTATAAGTTTTTCAGTATCTTCATTACTTACATTACCTTTTAACAATGTTTCTATTTCTGTTTGAAGTTTAGTATTAAACTTTTCTAGTTGTGTTATACCACTTGTCAACTTTGCAAGAGCTATCTCATTTTCTCTTATAGACTTTGCAGTATTTTTATATTCTTTTATTTTACTTTCAACTTTTTTCATTTCATCTGATAGTTTATTCAAGCCTTCAGAAACCTCTGTAACCTCTTTTGTTTTTTCATCAATACTTTTTCTTTTAAATTCTTCATCAATATGTTGTTGACAAGTTGGACAATCATCATTTTCTTCAAAAAAACTAATAAGTTTTTGGCCACGACTTTCTTTATCTTTTAACATAAATTGAATATCTTTTAGTTTATCTCTTTTGTTTACAACTTTATCCTCACCTATAATACTTTCTAAAAGAGCTTGATTATCTTCTGTTAGATGTTTAGACTCCCACATTCTCTCTTCAATTTCTTTTTCATTTTTTTCAAATGTTTTTTGTTTTTCATCTATAATGTTATCTTTGTTTTTTTTAATATCATCAATATAATTTTCTTGTAAAGTTATTCTTTCAGATACTAGACTAAAACTATAATCTACTTCTCGTAATTCTTCTACTATACTTTTAAGTTTTTGTTTTAATAAAATATTCATTGTAGAAAATATTTGTATATCTAATATCTCTTCTACAACTTCTCTTCTATGTCTTGCTTTTAACTGCATAAAAGGAACAAAGGTAGAGCTTCCTAATATTACAACTTGTGTAAAAGAACGATAGTTGAGTTTAAGTATTTGTTGTTCAAGTATCTTTTGGTAATCTCTGACATTGGCTTCTAAACTCATCAGTTTACCATTTTGATATATCTCAAATTTATTTGGTTTAATACATCTAATAACTTTATACTCTTTTGTACCGACACTAAATTCTACTTCTACAACAGTAGAACTATTATTCACAGAGTTGACTAATAAATTTTTACTAATCATACGAAAAGGTTTACCAAACAATCCAAAACAAAGTGCATCTAAAATCGTAGATTTACCAGCTCCATTCTCACCTATAATAAGTGTTGTTGGGTTTTTGTCTAGTTGTATTTCTATAAATTGGTTTCCAGTAGATAGAAAGTTTTTCCACCTTACATATTTAAAGTTTATCAATTATCAAATCACTTTCTGTTTCTATAACAACTCTTGCACCACATGATAATAAAGGTTTTTCGTTTCCACCATAACTAACTTTAGATGGGCCTAATATTTCTACTGTATGACAATAAGTATTTTTTCGACCTTCTTTAATTGTTATTACTGGCTCATTAGTTCCATGTTTTTTATTTGCACGAATTTTATGTTGATTAACATGAATATATTTTTTCAAAGTTCTAAGTCCTGTGCTTCATGATATAGTTTTGCAAGATTTTCTTTTAGTCTATCTTTTTTGAGTGGTGTATCAGATTCGTCTACATATCTTCCAAGTAATGTCATAGTGTCCTCTGTATTTTCTACGATATCGTCTGATACTGTACTTGCATTGAGGTCTGTAAAATCCTCTATAATTTTTATCTCGTGACAATCAGCTTTATATAATCTATCTGTAAATTTATCAAACTTATATAAATCATTTTTATTCACAACAATTAATTTGACATAGTGATTTTTATACTTTGATGTATCGTGTTTATCGTAATCCTCTTTTGTATCATCATAAAATATTTTACTGAATATCGTAAAAGGATTAATTATTCTTTCAAGCTGTCTTGTTTCTGTATCAAATACATGAAAACCTTTTGGGTCATTATAATCACTCCACATCATTTGATATGGTGTTCCTAGATAATATATTTGACTATCATCTGACTTTTTATGAAAGTGACCACTAAACACAGTATCAAATTTTCTAAACTCACTTTTATCAAATCCATGTTCAGAAAAATGTCCACCATGCATTTCAAATCCACTAATCTCAAAATGGCCCATCATAATATCTGATTTACTTTCGTCCATCATACCAAAAGAATATATCTCATTTTGTGTATTAATCCAAGGCATCATTAATATTGGTAGTCCACCAAACTCAACTTCTTGAGCTTCAGAATATATGTGTATATTATCGTGTCTACCACCTAAAAGTTCATTGACAGAGTTCAAGTCATTAGTATTTCTAAAATAGATATCATGATTACCAATCAATATATGTAGTTGTATTTTCAGATGTGTAAATGGGTGTATAAATCTTTCTCTAAAATCTTGTAATATACGATAAGATGCATACTTACGTCTATCCATTACATCACCTAAATGTATGCAATGTTTTATATTATTTTGTTGAAGATATGGAAAAAATATACCCTCATAAAAATCATAAAAATGTTCATTAAAATTTAAGTTATCATTTCTGGCACCAAAGTGAGTGTCAGTTAATAGTGCAATTTTCAATCTTTGGACTCCATAAAATTTTCTAGACCTTCTATCTTTTCAACACTTTCTTTTTTCTTAGGCTTGTAAACTGCTTCATCTGGTAACATTGTTGTTGCATCAAATCCACTAATAGAGTATGGTGTATCATCACCTTCCATAGTTGTAAAAGGTATATACTCTTGTTTCTCAATCATTTTATGTTTGACATGAGTTTGTTTCTTTTCTTTCTGTATTCTACGAATAAATGCATAGTATATTATTTGTGTAAAATATGCAAAAGGATTTTTAGATTTCTCTGGATTAAAATTATGAATATACTGTAAACAATTTTCTATACCATCTGATATCATTTCTTGTTTATATGTATAGTTGATAAAGTTTGGTCGAAATGAAAGTCCATTTGCAATCTTCAAAAAACACTCACCTATATAATCACTTATTCTTGGAACTTCATCACCAGCCTCTTCTGCATCTTTGCATTGTTCTTTCCAATCTTTCATTGCTTGCAAAAACTTTGCATTGTCAACGTAATGGACACCTTTTTTTCTGGCCATAGTGATTCCCCTTTATAGTATTATGTTTCTTATATTATACTATATTTTGTGTTTTGTCAAGGAGTTCTTTGTATTTTCCAAAAAGTTCTTGATATTTCATTTGTTCATTTTCTAATTGTTTAGAAACGTCAGCGTGAATTAACCACCCTGTGGTTATATATTTTTCCTCTGTTGGAGATATCTGACCTCTATGAGTATGTGTAAAATCTGGAGGCCATATAAGTGTTGTGCCTTTTTTTGCTTGAAATCTCATATTTTGATATTTAAAATCTGTTCCTCCACCATCTTCAACATCATTTAAATATGTCATAAAAACTAATGCTCTTTGATGTGTAAGCTGCATACTTCTTTCATTATGCCATTTAGGAAATCCCCACTCTGGAGGATAATGTTGAATATTAAATCCCTCTGCAAAATTAAGTTCGTGTAAAGCATTGTTAAATTTTAGTTTGTAAGTCATAACACATTCAATAATATATTTCATATAATTTTGCATTACTGGGTGTTGACAATTACCACCGACATGAACATCTATAGATTTTTTATCAGTAGGGTCATTTTTATTTGGTGATAAAGTTGTGCCTTTCGATTTATAATCTGTATTATCTTTATGATATTGAATGATATCATCACATATTTTTGCATCTATTGAATCTAATTCAAACTGCATTATAAAATTTTCCATAATTTTTCCTTTTCACTTGACTTAATTATTTTTTTCGTGTATAATCACTTTGTTATGTTGCAACTAATGTATAGTTTCACCATCTATTTCTAATTCTGCTAAATCTTTTTTTAATTTATCTAATCTTCTTCTTACTTCATTTTCTTTTATTTCATCATTTTCTATTTTTTTAATATCTGATTCACTTGGATTTGTAAAGTCAATACTGTCTATCTTTTTTAAAACCCACTCATAATATTTACTTAACCCAACTGAGGCTGGAACATTTATGACAATAGAATTTTTTTGTATAGTATAATCAGTTACATCACTAAAAGGTTGTAACCATCTAGTAAGAGATAAAGATTCTGAAATACCACTTGCAGTAACTTTATTAATAGTTTCCATTTTCAAAGGCGATTGTATTACAATATCTGAATCAGTATTATTTACAACACGACAAATTAAATCTTCACCATTTGATAATTTTAATATTGAGTAGTCATTCATAGCTTTACCTTATCTATTTTGTAATTAAAATTTTCTTCGTTATATATATTTATCCTTTCATAAAAGTGGGATAATGTAAAATTAGACCAACTTCCGTAAGAAACATCATCAGATATATCATAGAGAGTTGTTTTATTTTTACTTTCAGATGTTCGTAATCCACGGCCTATACTCTGTAAAACTCGTATTCTAGATTTACTTGGACTTGAGAATACTATGTTGTGTAGATTTTTGATATTGATACCTGTACTAAATGTACCATAAGATGCAATAATGATCGCATCTTTTTCTTTTTCTGTTATAGCTCGTATATCTTCTCTTGTTTGTGTATCTGTTCCACCATATACAAAAAATACTTTTCTATTAAAGTCTTTCATCATAGAGTGTAGAACCATTCCATGTTTTTCTACTAACTGAAATAATACTAAAGTATTACCAGTAAGGGTATCACAAAGGTTACAAATAAAATTATTACGATTAGGCTGCAATACCAGATAGTCGATTTCTTCAGCATAAGAAGCTCCTTTTAATTCTTTTCCATTTTCCTGTGGATGTTTTAATACTATACATTTTATATTTAAATTTGCAAGAGTTTTTCTATCCATCAACTCTTTTGTAGATGTTACTTTATTGACAGAACCAAACAAACCCTCTAATACTAATCTGTGTGTTTGTGTTCCATCTAGAGTCCCTGTCAATCCAAACCTGTATTTGCAGTCGTCAAGTTTAGTTAATATGCTTGTAAGTGATTTAGATTTAAATAAATGGGCCTCATCGCCTATCACACAGCCAAAGTCTTTAAAATATTTTTTATCCATTTTATATAAAGACTGCCAAGTTGATACTATCACAGGTTTATCAGTTGTCCTTTCGTGTCCAGAATATATTCTATGAACATAATTATCTTTCCAACCATAATCAATAAAGTCAGAATACATTTGTTCTACTAATGATGTTGTGGGAACAAGTATAAGTATCTTTTTATCTTTAAGTAAAAGATTATAATATCGAATGAGTGAATATATTATTAATGACTTGCCACTAGCAGTAGGGCTAAGAAGTAAACAGCGATGGTTTCGCAATGCGTGGTATACGGCATCAATCTGATAATCTCTAATTTCAAGTTCTTTTCCTTTCGATTTGGGACGTAAGGAGCTGATGAAATCTCTAACATTTTTGTGAACAATATTCCTGACATCTTCTACTCCTTTATCTATATTTATAGTTATGTTATTTTTTTTACAGTATTGTTTTATGTATGGTAAAAGTCCAACATATATTTTTCCTGTTTGTTCAGAGAACAATCTAATTTTTCCATCCCAAACACGATTTCTAAATGCAGGCATGAATTTAGCTCCAGGCACTTCAAAGGTAAAATAGTTTGCAAGTTCCTTTGATAAGCTGGAGTCTATTTCAAGTTTTAAATAAACTTCATTGAGTTTAGATATTTGCATTTTGTAATGTATTTGGTTCACCATATTCACCACGAACTAAAATATTCCACGATATACTAATTCTTTCATCTTTAGTTTCTGGCACCCAATGTTGTAACCAAGATGGAAATATAACTCCGTATCCAGTTTCAGAATTAAACTGTGCGATATTTGAGTTTAAAATACTAAACTCTTTTTTTCTTGGAGTAAATATGTGAGCTTGTGGTCTAGGATCAAAGAACTGTATAGGTGCAGTTTCACTAGATGTTTTTAGATAAAATACCCCAGATAAAATATTATTTGAATGTGTATGAGGAGCATGAGCTCTTTGTGATTGTGGTCTAAGAATGTTACCCCACATATTAGTAATTTCTATTTCACCCATATATCCTTGTGCATCTAAAACATATTTGTTTATATCTACAATAGTCTTTGTTAAATTACTAAAAGTTTTTATCTTATGCAATTCGTCTTGTGACTGACTTCCAGTTCTTTTTACTGTTTGTCCATTATGTTCTGACAAACTATTTAAATCTATATGTTCAATCATATTTTTTAGTTCATTTTCCTCAAACTCGTGTTTAAATCTATATAAACTAGTTGGAAAAAAATCGTGTCGTTCTACATTAGCCATGATACTATACTATACCTCGTTCCTTTTTCAATTAGTTTTACTTCGTGTGGAAACATAAAATTAGAGGGAAATACAATTGCAGAGCCTTTTTTTGTTTTATATGTAATATCTGATACTACAAAATCTCCACCTTTAAAGTTATCATTTAAAAACAACAACGCAGATACTTGTGGATATCCATATTCTTGTCCATGTGAATGATGTATGTTATCTATATGTCTTGACATAAATCCACCCTCAGAATATTTGTTAAGTCTAAAATCTGTATGTCTTTGACAAACGCAATCTGAATGTATTTCTCTATACAATTTTAATGCAGACATAAAAGAGTGTTTTATATTGTCATAAAATTTTTCACCTTTACGAAACCAACCATCATCCATTTTTACTCGTTCTTTACTTCTGTTAGATTTACCAGAAGACGTAGAGTAAGTTGATGGTTGTAAAGGTTTTTTATTATTGGAATAATCTATGATTTTATCACATAGATCATTTGATATAATATCCTCAAAATATCCTATCCACTTTCTCATATCATTCCAGCCTCAAATTGTTTCCAACTAATCGCATTTTTAATATCCCAACCACGATTTTGTATTGACTTCAAAACACCATCAATATATTTGATAACTGTTTCTAGATATGCGATTTTATGTTCTGATTTAATTATATCTTCATCTGATTCGATATAGATATGTAAGTCTGTTTTAAGAACTTTCAAGTCAAATGGTTTAGTAACATAGATTTTTGCATCAGCTTTACCACCATAGTATTCCCATTTTTCTTTGTATAAAACTTTATAATCACCTTTTGCTTTGTAAAGTAAAAAGTCAAAGTTTGTTTTATGTTCAAGATACTTCACATAAAGCTCTTGATTTTTATAAGATTCTGTATCTAATCTTTCATCATTTACTTTCAAGTCTTTTTCGACTTGAAGTTTCAATTCATCAAGTGTCATAACAACTCCATTTTATAATTCTAACTTTTCTCCCTCAAATTGTTCTGTATCAGAATTTTCTTCATACTTTTTATATTTATTCATTACTTTATCTGGCACTTCTAAACACGCACTCCAACCATCTCTATATGTAGGATTTCCTACTATAGCATTTCTTACTCTAGTTGTATACTCTTCACATATTTCTAAAGTTTCAAAGGGAAAGGTTGGTTGAGGAAAATTCAACCATGCTTGTGCAGGGCCTATTTGCCATAAAATTACTATTACTGGTATCCACATTATTTTTCTCCATTCTATAATGTCACTATTTCATATATTTTATAATCAAAATCAGCAGTCACAGACAAATATTGAACATCAGAAGCTGCTTGATCGTATGATAAGGCTCCAAGTGATACTGGATAAACATCTTGAAATCTTACTTCTACTATTGGATTATTTTTATTTGTTAAAATTGTTAAAGTTGCATCACCAAACATACCTCTTGATGATGTTGAAGGTTTGACATCACCAATATCATCACTTAAACCTTGAGTTGCAATTGGTGTATTTGATGTTGATGACCTAAATGTAGAAAATTGTGTCCTACTTTTTGGAAACCCAATACCTGTCATCCATTCGTGCAATGATATATAGTTTTCTAAATTTTCATCAACTAAAAAAGATATAGTCAAATTTTCATATGTCAACTTATCACCCATAACTGGTATGTCTTTATATGGTGTTGGAAATACTGCATCTGCCAAAGATATGCCAGGCACATTGGCCTGTGTTGTAAAAAATTCAACTTTAGGCAATTGATTTATACCAAACTTAAACTGAGTTGGACTTGCATAATCTAACTGAGTTGGTTGTCTAAAAATTGGTGATTGTGGTGTTGTCATACTATTATTTATAACAAAAAAAAAGAGGGATAAAAATCCCTCTTTAGTTTATAGTCAAGTTTCTTATTATTACATAAGGTTTGTAACTTTAACTCTTCTATAGTATTTGTTAGTATTTGCAGTAACAGAGATTGCTCCTTCTGCACTAGCTGCAACTGTTCCTGTATGGAAAGGATTAGCTGCAATACCATATCTTGTTTTAAATCCAATCTTTGGTTGGAATGTATGTTCACCAACTGCACGAACCATTTGTAGTGGAACGTATGGGCAGTAGAACATACCAGCGTCATATGGTGAAGAACCTTTATATCCTACAACGTAATACTGACTTGCAGCCACGTTAGCAGCATATGGGTCTACATATACTCTGTATCTTCCGTTTAACACACCAGCAAAAGTTGTTGTTGTGTCGTCTACGTTAAGATTGTTATTGAGAGCAGGAGTGTAATCTAAAACACCAGCCATCTGAAGTGCAGATGCAACATCAGCTGAACATAGTATCATGTTACCTTTTCCTCTTCTTGTCTGTTGACCAACTGCGTTTGCATCTCTTTCAAGTGCGAACATTAGTCCTTTGAACTTCTCAACAGACCATCTTCCGTTTGAGTCTGTATCTAAGTCAAAGATACCAGCAGTAGTTGTATTTACCTGAGCACCTTTTACTGAAGATACATAGATGTTTCTTACAACTTCTCTGTTTATCTCTGCAAGAATTTCAGCTGAAAGAATATTCGCAAGTTCTGTTTCTGCATCTAGACCATGAATTGCTTTAAGGTCTTGTGCAAGTTCCATTGTGTATTCTGCTTTAAGAGCTCTTGTTACAGCAGTAACAGTATGCTTCTCAATGCTGAATGCCATCTCTGCGAATACGTTAGTTGATGAGTTATCACCTAATGCTTCACCCTGTGCAGTTGTCATACCTGTTGCAGTTTCGTATGTTCCAGCAGATGGACTATCATTTAATACAGCAGGGTTAGTTGCAGTATCAGTAATATCTCCACCACCAGTTGTACTAGCTGCGTTCTGGTTTGAAAAGTCTTGTTGTGATTCGTCAGCAAGTGCTTCCTTACCAGTTTGTGAACTGAACCTTGAACGCATTGCAAAGATAAGTCCTGTTGGCCCTGTCATAGGTTGAACACCACAAATATCATATGCGATTAGGTTTGGCATGGAACGTCTGACAAGTGAGATTAAAATTGGATCCCAATTATCTATAGCTGTTCCAGTTTGGTTAGTTGGTGCGGCCTCTGAAAGAAACGCTCTGTCTTCTTTGAGTGCCTTTTCTTGGTTTTCAAGAATTAAAGTAGTAACTGCCCTTTTGTATGAATCCTCGATTTTAGGTAAATCTGGGTGTGCAAGGACTGGCGACCACTTCTCTTGTAGATGTTCTGTTTGAAACATTAGTCTCTCCTTCTATATTTTATCTACTATTTATAAATTTAATTAATTGCACTACTTGTTACCATATTTACCCAATGCAGTCATATATGCCTTCATTGAGTCAGTCGTATCAATGTCCTGTGCAGTACCAGTTTCCACATCATCAACTGTTTGAGCCTTAACTGGTTTTGATTTAGGAAAGTAGGATTCTTTTAAAGTATCTAACTTTTCTCTGAAAGATTCTTCATTTGTGAACTCTACGTCATCAGTTAATGACTTAAACTTTTCAATTTCTGTGTCAGCCAAATCTGAAGTTGATTCAGATATGACCTGTTCCCTTACTAAAGATGAAGTCTTACCATTTAATTCAATGATTTTTTCCATTGATTCGTTAAGTTTCTTCTCTAGTTCGGTAATTTTGTCTGATTGTGCTTCTAACACATCATATTTTTCATCTGGAATATCTACATAATGATCTTCAAATAGTTGCTTCAACCCAGAAATGAAATCTTCTGCAATCTCACCTTTAAGGCCTCTTTCGATTGCGAGTTCATTTTCCTTCATCCATTCTTCAACCACATAGTTGAGGTAGTTATCAACTTTTTCAGATAACTCTTCTTTGGTTGATTTTATTGATTCATCTAATTCTGTTTTATATTCGTCTTCAAGTCTTGTAACTTCGTCACGAACTTTAGATTTTACTGCAGCTTCAAATACTGTTGCAGCTTTTCTCTTAAATTCTTCAGAAAGATCACCTTCTCCATTCATAAGTGCATCAACGTGCTCTTTTACATCAATTTCTTTTACTCTCTTTTCGACAGCTTCAGACTTTGCTTTTTCATCTTTCTTCATCATTTCTTCTTTGTCATGCATACCCTCTGGGTGCATAGCATTATTCATACCTTTGAACATAGCCATCAGATTTTCTTTCTTCTGACCTTTCATCATTTCGTACATAGCATTGACCATTTCTGCTTTGGTCATTTTTGCCATTTCTTTTTTCATACCTTTCATCATCTCATCTTTTTTCATCATTTCATGTTCCATTTCTGAAAGGTTTTCGTCACCCTCTGGTTCGTATCCAGCAGCAAGAGATTTATTTTGACCAGCTTCTTTTGCCTTACTCATTGCATCTGGTTTACCTTCACCCTTTTGTGCTGGGTCACTAGTAATTTCTTTTGCAGCTCCAGCAACTTTCTTTGCAGGGGCGTCACCTTGAGTTGGTGAAACTACAGCTGCACCTGTGTCTTGCATAGGTGCATCTTCTGAATTTGATTTACCTTTTTCCATTTTTTCTGCTGGTACAGCAGATTTTGTAGGAGCAGATGGGTCACCATTGGCTTCTTCAAGTTCCGATAACACTTCTGCTTCTAATTCCTCAATGGTTTTTTCTAATTCTGTATTAGCCATGGGACTTTTCTCCTTATTTTTTCTTTACATTTATTTATAAATTATAACATTTTGAGGAATGATGCAAGTTCTAAAGCGTCCTCACTCGCCTGTCTTTTCCGAACTCTTGTATTTATTCTCTCTCTCATTCTTATTAATTCTGATTCTACGAGTGTTCCATTATCCCAAATCCACTCTTTTCCTTCCATAATACCTTCTACAAAAGCATTTGGAGCGGAGGGGTCAGCAACTATATCAGCTGCAGTTGCAAGGTAGAAATCATCTCTAACATAATTAGCTCCATTTTTCTGGTCTAAACTACCCATACCTCTTGAAGATACACCTAATTTTGCACCTTCGTCCATAAGATTTTTTACTATATTACCCATAGGTGTTGATAATATTTTTGCTTCACCTATAAAATTTTTACCATCTGGGTATAATCCAGTAATCATATGAGATGCTCTCTCAAGATTTACTGTTGGGCCGTCTGGGTGTCCAAGTTCACCAAAAGCTCTTTTCTCATTGATATATTGTTTATTATATCTTTTAACTTCTTTCTGAAGTATTTCCATAGGATAAACACGACCATTACGATTTTTGATATCAGCTTGCATAAAGATACCTTTTATCTTATAGTCTTTTTTACCATTCTCTTTTTCTTCTGTAATATACTCTACATCTTGTACTTCTTCAGATATCAATTTAACTGTTGTCATTGTTTACTCCTATACTGGATTTGCTTGTGTTACAACTTCAACGTGAACTGCACCATCACTACCAGCAGTTTCATTTATAACTGATAGAAAATAATTCTCTTCGGCTGCATTTAGTAATACTCCACCATCAGCATTTAATTGATCTGAATCTGTTCCGTTCAATAAAACTAAATCACCAGCATCTGAACCATCTGAGTCTGTGCCATCTAATGCAACTCTTGCCCCTGAGTCTTCTCCAACTATTGGTGACCTATTTCCCTCTGGAACTACTGTTATTGTGTTGTTTGCTCTTAAATATAATCCATTACTTGATGTTACTGCTGTTCTTTTATCTATACTCGTTACTTTTATAAAAACATCTTGTCCACCAAACTCATTTAATCTAAATGCGTTTCCATTTCCCAGTTTTCCTAATGCAAGTCCAGCAGCCGTATCATCTGCAAGGTCAGTTGCAGCTATTGTACCACAATGTCTAATTAATTTTAAAGCCATTTTTTTATCCTATATTGTTAACAATTCTTTTTCAAAATAACCTATAAGTTCTTTTTCTGGAACTCTATATTTTTTTGAAACCATTGCAATAGTTTTGTCAAAAGTATTTAGGAAATCTGAAGGTTTAGTATCCATTTTTTTGAAAATATCATCAACAGCATCTTTCATTTTTGGAGAAAGTTTTTTATACTCCTTAGATTTTTTATGTTCATCTTTTTCTACAACTGGTGTATAAAAAGAACTAAACTTTTTCCTCATTGTCTTCTACCTTTTTAGTTTTGACGAAACTATTTGCAACTTCTATTCTTTTTGCTTCCAATGAGTGTCCTACTCTATCACTCATCTCTTTTTTAAAAGCTTGTTCTGCTTCTAAATTATCACCTTTTTGTAATGCGTTTACAAAATCTTCACTACTCATTATTTGTTCTCCTTTTCTGGTGGTTCTACACCTTGATATTTTGATAAATCATCTGCTGGTATTGGTTCACCATCAATAGATGGGTATCTTGTAACACCATCTGTATCAGATGGAACAGTAACACCACCATCTTCTGGGTCAAGACCAGCCTCTTTATTAATTTGTCTCTGCATTTCTTCTATTTCTGCATCTGTCATATTTAGTACATTTTTCTGTACCCACTCTTTACTATAAAATGTTCCAATATAATTTTCGATACTACCTAATGCATTTATTCTATCTTCTAATAATTCTGCTTTTTTAAGTTCTGCAAAGTGTCCATCTTGTAAGAAATCATATTGAATATGTTCTTTCATTTGTGACCAATCTTCAAGAGTTACAATACCTTTTAATACTAATTGTGTTTTAAGAATATCTGTAAATAAAGCTGTAAATCTTTTTCTAAGTCTTTGCACAAACTTAGTAAATTTAAGTTCATCTCTTGTAATCTCTGTAGAACGACCAAGACTAAATCCCTGTTCAGCCTCCATTCTTGAAATAGGAACATTTAATGACCTATATAATTTTCTTTGAAAATATGTAATATCATCAATCTCACCAAGATTAGAACCGCCTGGTAATGTAGTAATCTCTGTTCCTCGACCACCTTCTCTTCTTGGTAGCCAAAAATCTTCTAACATTGACATATGATTTCTGTCATCTCGTATTTCACCAGTAGATGCATCATATACCAGTTTGTTACGATATCTATTCATAACATCTTTTAGATACTGTTCTGCTTTTATCTTTGGTAAGTTACCAACATCAATATAAAATATTCTACGTTCTGGGGCTCTTGATATTCTGTATATAACCAACGCATCTTCAATCATGCGTAATTGATTAACAGGCTTGATTGCTTTATGTAAGTAAGAAAGAACATGGCCTTTATTCTGGTCAACTAATCCAGAAGGACAGTATGCAATACTATCGCCTGCAATTTTCATGCCTTCATTTGTGCCACCTTGTGTATAAAGTCCTTTTTCATTGTAGATATAATATTCTTCTACTTTTTTAATAAGTTCTACACTAGTTCCAGCCTTAACATCTTTTTGCAGTTCTCTTACTTTACGAATTTTTCTAGGTTCAATATATCTTAAATCTACAATACCTTTTCTTGGTGATTTTTTATCTATGACTTTATGATAAAATATTCTACCATCAACATACCATCTACGAAAGATATCATGACCTCTTGTATCAAAATCCATCAATCTCAATACGTTGTTAAATTCTTCTCGTACTTTTTTCTTTATAGCATTTGTATAGGGGAGTGAGTCTAGAACTACAGAAACAGCTTGATCTCTTTCATTAGATACAATGCCTTCATTTACTATATCTTCTATCGCACTATCGCACTCTGGTTGTTGTGCAATATCACGATATCTACGAATTAAATCTTGTTCGGTGCGTTCTCTTCCATCTGTGTCAAGAATTTGTCCAAAGAAACCACCACCAGCGACATCAATAGTGCCGTCATCAGCAGTAGGGGGAGTGATTTTCTCAGCCCCCTTACTGTCTTTTATTCTTTCAAATTTGAATCCAAAAAGTTCTGCCATAATATCTCCTAATTCTACTAACTATTTAGTAGGGTTAAATTAGAAAGATACGCCAGAAGGTTCAAAGTGTTGATATCTCCAAGTTACTTCAAATGTTTCTAACTCACCAGCTTCTGCACTACTTAAATCTATTTGTGCTACTGTTAGTGGATAAGAATTTCTAAAAATGTAACTTTTCAAAACTGTATCATCTCTGTCTAGTTGTTCTACAAATAAATCTGTTTGATAATCAGCTGGACTTGTAACACCAGTATTTTCTGCATAATCATTAATACCATTCTGCCACCTTTCCATTGCGTTTCTTATCATAAAGTCTGTATCATTATAGAATGTTACTGACCAAGTATCAGGCGCTGGTCTATCTCCAGAAACATAAATGTTTCTACCTCTAAATGGAACTGCAATTTCACCAAGTGTTGATGCTGGTAAATTAGATGCAGTTACCAAGAAAGAAGTTCTACGAACATCTAACCCTATTGCGATACCAGATGGTGGTGTAATTGTAACTCTAAATTGGTTTGCTCTCGCACCACCACCGATTAAATTAGCTTTGAAATCGTCTATGTTTGCCATGATTAACCTCCTACCTCACTAAATGATACCCCAGTTCGTGTTGCGACAAAATTTAGTGTAATAAAATTGATTGCTCTAGAAGGTTTGATAAATATATCTGCAACAAATTCATTTCTATCTATGACTTCACCTGTATTATTTGTTGCATCTGCAACCACGCT
>VTLG01006381.1_pt1 | contig 15959 bp, 23 predicted proteins | sample 4694571 | NCBI WGS metagenome assembly VTLG01 (sample SAMN12604809, study PRJNA352737) | marine metagenome | biome: ENVO:00000447; feature: ENVO:00000209|ENVO:00000569|ENVO:01000036; material: ENVO:00002151; isolation source: viral sequences binned using virsorter ...
CCGTCGCACACTCAACACGATCAAGAAGATTATTCAAATCACTATCGACCAAAGAGCCGGTGATTTCTGGCAAATATGTCTTCAATGTTGCCGCGGATACCATTGCCATTATTAGTACTCTCGAGCCGGCTCAAATACGAGCAAGAAAGTTAGATCAACAGGCTCACTAGATGATCCCGAATGAGCGCAATTAATCTTAACTTCTCCCAAATCGGAAAAGTCAAGCCCCTCGCCACCACTCAAAGCCATCGACTCAGAGACACCCTCCGCCAGACTTCCGTCGGCGACCTGTGTCTTTCTTGAGGCTAAAGTGGTCGATCCATTAATTATACTAAATGTGTAATAGTTGGTATCGTGAGCAGTAAGGGGCTTATTTGCGACAATCTTAACGTCTGTCAAGCGTAGTTTTCTATAGAGAGGAACGTATTCGGCATCGCTTGCGCCCGCGCCAACTTCTAAGTGATAAGGTATACATATTTGCATTTCAAAATCTCCGATTATGCGATGTCAAGATCAAATTGGAAACAGACATTTTTTGTCGTATCCAAATCAAGGGTGTCAAGAGTGGCTCTTCTGGTGCAAACCAGCTCGGTCGCACCGACATCGATCTTGCGTTGTGATTCTACAAGGATGCCGCGACGCTCAAAGATTCGCCAAGACTGGCGATGAACAAGGAGCATGCCTGTTTTGGTTTTTGTAACGTTATCATATAGGCCCGAAGCATTAAGATCTGCACCCATGAACCGACTCATAACGATTGGCACACCGGCGATACTGGCAAGTTGTCCGGTCAATATTGTCGCAGAAGGCCCGAACACGTCAAGGGTTTTTACTTCTGACATTGAGAGAAGATTTGCAACCATCATTTCAGGAGAAACGATAGCCATCAAACCCATAAGGCCAATCTCTCCAAGTTGAGATTGCGCGGTCAGGAAGTCGCTGAATGCGTAAGGGCTTGGACTGTTTGCGTCACTTGTACAGGAGCGATCGAATGCTGCGGCACGTAGACCAATAAAGGCGCGACGATGATCGCTTGACCCACCGAGAGCAGGAGATCCAGATCCCCAACGCCCACGAATATCCCAGTTCGCGATATCGTCTTGATGCGTGCCCGCTGTATCGCCATTGATGATCGCATCTTCCATCGCGTCATTCAAATCCATTACGATCTGCTTTTGGAGCTGAGGAATTGCCAATACTGCCGAATCTTCTGCGGCCTGATCATCAATAACATAGCGACAAGCAAGGCCCGCCATTGAGATGGTCTTGGTGCTTGTTGCGGGGGTACTCGCTTGAAACTGGGCCGGATTGTCACTAACGACTCTTCCCTTAATATAGGGACGCCCGCCGCGATCAAGTCGAGGGACCAAGATGGTTTGTCGATCTACAAATTGACGCTCAAGATTATCGGCTACAACTCGAGGAAGTTGAATTTGATCCTCAAGATTGTAATAGAGATCCGCAGCAAATTGATCAGGAATCCAGTCGCCACCAACTCCGGCGGTGTCTGTGAAAGCCTTGTTTATAGCAGGCTTCATGAAGCGAGGAGCTTTCTGAAGATGCTTCCAAACTTTGAGATCGCTCTTTGGCGTGTGAGGGCTTCCCATCAACAAACGAGTGAAAGCACGATCGCGATTCATTTTGATTAGATCGGCATGCCATTGATTGACGGGCTCTTTGCTATCAAGAAGGCCTTCAACTTCGGTCTTGATTGTGCCGCGTCCGGTTATCGCAACATCAACGCTCTTGGAGGTCCAGCGCACGCCGTCAGTCTCAACGAACTGCTGAAGAGCGCGATCGCCTTGGTCAAGATGTTCCATGTCTCGGATATGGGTTTGTGACTCTTGGATCAAGCGTTGCGCTTTCTTCAGGTCGTCGACTTGTTTTTCGAACTGAGTCAATTTCTCAGCCGATGTTTTTTGATGGTTTCGGATGCCCTCAAGGATGCCCTTGGCCTCTTCTACCATAGCGCGGTCATTAGTATCACTCATCGCTATTATTCTCCGTTAGTAGTAATGAGCGCAAAAAGATCGCGCTCTTGGTTGGTTAAAAAGTTCTTTTCCTTGTCCTCGTCGCTGTCCTCGTCGTCGTATCCGTAAGCCTCTTCTTCTTCGGCTTCCATTTCGATCTCTTCGTCGATCTCCTCTTGGATCTCGTCGACCTCTTCCTGATCTTCTTGGTCGCGCTCCTCTTCGTCCTTTTTGAGGAGGTATGTGACGATGACATGATCGCCGTCGTACTCTACATCAACGACGTGCTTGAGTTTGGACAGCTTAAAAAGGCGGTTGTTCGGGGTAAAGTTCTTGGCGGCGACAGCTTCGCCGTTTGCGGGAATGGTCACGATCGAAATCTCCAAAAGTTCGGCTTTATCAAAGAAGTATCCGCTCTTGGCATAGTATGGATTGTCTTTGCTCAGCGAGGATCGGGGCGTGCTCTCTATTGCATTGAACCCCACGGACACCGCCGACATAAATCCAGCCTTGGTCTTGCGGGCAACCTCTGCGGCAACCGGATCGCCCATATCGAACTCAACATCAACCATCAATTTGCCGTCTACGATCTCAACATCGCCGCGCCCAATTGGTAATTGGTTTGCGTTGTGGTTCAACAGGATAACGGGATTTTTTCGAAATTTTGCAAGCGACCATCCTCGTTGATTTATAACATCCCCATATCGATCGGGGCTTGCGGTGCTGGCGACGAAAGAGACGATCTCACGCTCTCCCTTTTTGGCCGCACGAGTGACGATCTCAGCGTCAAGACTACGAATCTCCATATCTACCTCACTAGATACTATATACAGCTAAATTGTAACAATTGCAAGCAATATAAGAATTGCAAGAATTGCAAGAATCAGAAGTATTATAAATTATTTGTTATATTGTCTCCTAACTTAAAAAGAGGTGAGTATGACAAGCATAATTATTGCGGCCGTCGTTGGTCTGGTCGTCGGCATCGGTGGCACAGTAGGTATTCAGCAGGCAACAAAGCCAAAGCCAAAGCCCGATCCGGTTGTTATCGCCGTCGGCGGAGATGAGGTCGCAAAGGGTCAAACCGAAGTACAGAAGGAGCTCATCGATCTGGATCTCCTTGTTGAGCCGTGCTCAAAGGAGTTCATCAAAGAGAAAGACTCTCTCCTCTGTCGTGAGATGTTTTGCAGAATGCAGCAGAGAGGAATCGACGCCGCAACATCACAGCAGGATTGCAGCGAGATCGCCAACATTGCCAACACAAAAGAGATTCAAGACGCATGCAAGGGCCTCACAGAGGAAGCCCTTGAAAGTTGTACGGATCTATTTTTTAAACGAAAATGATTGACCTTGTTATGGTCGCTCTAATCATTGCCCTCCTGTTTTTGGTCTACGTTCAGGATTGAAATCTTTGTACAGAACTCCTCGTCGATCTCAATCTCTTGCAATTCTGTAATGGAATCAAAATGGATCACGATGTGCTCAAGTGCGTGCTTTCCTTTTGGTATGTACCTCATAAGACCGGATTGATATGTGATTACGATAATGGTTTTCATTATTTTGCTCCTTTGTTTTGTTGTTGCACTATTTTGATGTCTTTGACTTTCTTGATCTGAGGGCCATTCTTTGAGATCACGATGACCTCATCGCCAACAGTTCCAGAGACGATCTTGACGCACCACTTACCGCTTACCTTGACCCATCTGCCTATAGCCTGATCGGGAGTTGGGGCATCAAAACCATTGAGTACCGTGCTGTAGTCGCAAGGCTCTCGACCAACGACTTTGCCTCCAATACATCTAACGATCTTCATTTTCCTATCGTCGGAATCAGGACCGCAGATTTCGAATGTGTTATGTCCGCAGTTTGGACAAGTATGATTGAAAACCTTATAGGCCATGACCCACAACCCGCCTTCTTTTTTGCAAGCTTGCCAACCGTCAATCTCAGTCTCAAGCCTGATCTTTGATTTAATCAATCGGCCGCTGTAATTTCTGACGCCTTTTACTTGTGCAATTGTGTATTTTGTTTTTAGTTTTTTCGCGAGGTTCATTGTTTTGCTCCTTTGTTTTGTTGTTGTTGTTATTTTGCTCTTCGTCTAGCTCGAATTTTTTTAGCTTCAGCCTTGAAAGGCTTAAGGTCTTTTGCGGTGTGCTCTGTAATCCAGATCGCAACCGATTCTTTTTTGGCTCCAAACTCTTGGGTAAGCCATACATCTAAATCCATATTGCCGCGTCTTGAGTTACATTTAAGGCAGCATGTTACGAGATTGCCTTCATGGTTACCGCCGCCCTTTGAGCAGGGGAGGAGGTGATCAAGAGATAGCGGCTTGCCGTCTTCTGCTTTTGCTCCGCAGTATGCGCAAGCCAATCCATCCCGAAGATAAATAGCCAATCTCTTCTCGGGTCTGATCCATTTACTGCCTTGTCCTTTTTTGCGTCCAGCCATTTTTTGTTCCTTGTTTTGTTGTTATGTTATTAACTTACCTGACTCAATAACATGCGTCAAGAATTATTTTCACCAAGAAGCAAAATATTTTTAATCAATTACCGGTATGATTGTACATCGGCAGTTTATCGACTCGGCGGGATTGCTGAACTCTGCCGGAGAAGGGGCCGCCTCGCCCGTTGAAGGGATCACGAAATCCTCATTAACTCCAACAATCTGCCGGTTGAGCTCTCTGTGTGTGTCGCGAACCTTGTCATCGCCAGAGGTAAGCCATTGTTTTCGGATCTTGATGCCCTCATTCGCCGCAGTCTGGTAGCTCTGACTCGTCGCCAGATTGATCGCCTTCGTCGCTTCTGTTCTGGCTATCATCTGCGCTCTCTTCCTTCCAAACCTTGAATCCTTGTCAATACTCTTGGCTATATCTCTCACAGAAAGACCAGAGAGGAGCCCTCTTTCAATAAGTTTTTGCACCTCTTTTGCGGTGGTGCTTGCAATCTCAAACGCGCTCAGATCGATAGCAGATTCAGCAATCGCCCTCTCTCCAAATACCAGATCAAGAGGCCTCTCTTTCTTTGCTCTGCGATATACATTCTCAAGTTCACGATTGCCGGAGATTGTCCAAACACCTAGCCAGTCGCGGCCAAGATCTGCGGTCAATCGGGCAACTTCTTCGCCAAGAGCCAAGAGATCCGGCCAAGAGAGCACACCCTTTGCAATATAATCAGGCCCGCTCTTCTCGGAGCGAACATATTCACGGATCCGCTTTTTGTATCTGGCCTGAGCACCCTCAAGATAATCAGATACCACCCTTTCAAGTTTGCGCTCCGCGGGGCCGTGCGACATCTGAATCCATTCTGTCCACTGTCTAAGATCGATCTCCTTCTGGTGTTTGCTTAGCCTTTTCTTTTCGTCGTTTATGAGCTTCTTCATGTAAGATTGACCCTTTGCGCCAATAACAAACCATTTTATCTGCGCCACAACACCCGCGATCCTGAAGTTCTCCGAGTGACGCGCGGCCCATGCTTCGCGCTTCTTTATGGCCATCTCTTCCGTTTCTGTCTGTGCCTTCTTGTCTTTGCGCGTAACAATCGGGAGAAGCCTTCTGTATTGGTTGTCTCCTTCTATGTTCCCGCCTCTCTTCCATATCTGCGGCCAGTTCTCTTTTAGGTCTTGCGCATACTCAGGATCAAATGTCGGATACTTGCTATTGCGCATTGAAATAACTTGATCATCTCCGACCTGCGGGAAGTTTGTTATTTTCTGATCTTTTTTTTTATCTGCGCTATTCTTTAGCGGATGCGCTTCGGGGAGCAGGTCCGTGTCGTAAGGCTTTCTTTTGTATCTCCCATTACGAAGGGCAAACAGAAGCCCATTGACGCGCGCCATCGCCCACTGTCCGGCACTTTGGACAGTGGGGCGGACCGAGGCAGGGTTGTTGTAAAATGCGGACAGGCCTCGGTGATAAGAGACGGCCAAATAATTTACATTCGTCAAACGCTTTTCTTTGTTGTCTCCATATTCTTCGTTATGCTCTTTACCCTTTTTTTTTAGACCTTTTTGTGTTGCCTCGCTTAATGCTGCCATCGCCTCGCGCGCGTTGCTCTTCTTTCCAAGATCCACGTCTTTGGTCATACTACGAAGGAGCGCATCGAGGGCGCGCACGTTCTGGCTCTCTTCGTCTCCAAGGTCATCGGCTGGATCTTCTCGTTCGCTCTCCGGTATCACCGGCGCATCCTCAAGCCCCTCGTATGCATACGCCTCAGCAATCGGCATGCCAATCGTTACGTGCTGAACAATGCGATTTATCTGCGCATCTCTAACAGACTGCAACGCCTCAACGCCTGAGTAGTCAATCTCAACCCTCAAAGACGGATCAAATTTCTTTGCGATCTGCGTGAGAAGGTGCGAGAGCTTCTTGCCTCTCTTGGTCTGCACCTCCCAATAATTCGACGCCTGCTGTCGAGAAACGGCATAGTTAAGATCGCCCGCCCCGAGCACAGACGGAGGGACACCGAAGACCGCAGAAATTGCCTCTCTTGCATAGGTGCGCACAGCTTGGAATTCCAGATCTCTCGGGGTCACCTGTAGCGGTTCGACTTTGACCATTCCACTAAGCACCATAGCCCCTCCTTCATTTGACATTCCACGGTATGCGTCAAGGATCGCACGTCTTTGGTCGTGATCCCAGATATCCGCCTCATCAGCAGGAGAGATCAAGATATCCGGCCGGCCCTTTCTGGCCGCATCGCTTGCAAGTTTCTGCGCACTAAGGTCCGCGCTGATCTCCTTGGCGAGTGGTTGGATTCCTCCCAGACCATAAAGCGAATCAACACCGGAAGCCCATGAAGCATTTTGAGCAAACACGACCCGATCGATCGGATACTCTACGATTTTGCCAGAGTCGCTGAACTCAAAGCCCTTGATTCCCAAGATCGGATCGGTGATGATCTTTGTCTGTTCTGGATGTAGCCGGAAAAGGCTGGTGGGGGCCTCGTTTGTGCCGGCAAGAAGGAGATAGCATCCACCGGTCAGCATGAGATCGACAATGAGCTGCTCTCTCAAAGAGAACCCATCAACATAGCTCGAGGGCTGGTCCATCAGGTCAAGAAAGGGATGCTCTTCGATGATCGTTGCCGTCTTTCCCTTTCCACGAATGAGCCTGACCGGAAGCGCAGCAAGATCTTGAGATGCGCGGGACACCGCTGCAAAAACATAACCATGAGAGGCGAATGCGGACATGGAGATCCGCGCGGGATATGGATTGTTTTGCCCTTGAGGTCTTGACCAGTTCGCACCGTGCGCGGGTCGCTCCGGCTTCTCTTCGACACGATACAAGGCCTTAACAATGCGCGCCCAAATAGACGGACGCTTGACGGGTAGATTCTTAGACATGCTCACCTCTCATCGCATAATATAGCACGTTTTAGCAGAAAATAAAAAGGCACTCTACAATCGATCGCGCTCTCGCATTCTTTCGATCATCATCGCAAAGAGCATATCGTTGAGATCAAAAGCGATCTTGATTTGCTCAATGGTTAAAGCATCATCTCTCAGGATTGCAAAAGCCAGATCATCGACTTCGAACTGGGTGCGGTCGAGCTTGTACGCCGTGACCTGATTTCTTAGACTGGATAGATACCGGAGATATTTACGATCGACATGCATCTTAAGATCATGGCTCTTCTTGAGGTGATCAATGGTTTTGAGGATTGCCGCCTCTAGTCGTTCGGTTTCCATATCAACCCCCAAGATATTCGATAATCTTTTCTATACTCTTGACGCGACCACCGCAAACAACGCTCATTTATTTGCAAGGCAACTGTCGCATCTTCCGCAAGGAGATCCGGTAATCGGGCTCGGCTCATAACAGGACCATGATAAGCAATCAACTTGAGAATATCGCGATATCCTTTTTGATATTTCTTTTTTGCTTAAACTAGCTAGCGGCGTCTCTATCTTGACACCCATCAGGCCTGCAATAGACTCAAGATAGCTCGGTCTACAGTCTTCATATCCTTCGAAATCGTCAAGGTTTGCCCCAAACATTAAAGATTGCATTCCATTTGAAAGCGCATAATTTGCCGCCATCGACAGCATGATAGCGTTTCGGCACGGAACAACCCGAAATCCGCGTTCTCCTGCTCCTATATGCATCGCCTGCGCTTGTATCGGCACTTTATAAACCACCAAGGAAAGAGAGGGCTTTCTTTTCTTTAGCAGTTTATAGATTAGATCTACAGACAAAGCCTCTTCCACCTGCGCCGGATGATCATAGACAAAATGCATCAAAACATCAATTTTATCCAAATATTCAACAGCAAGCAATGCACTGTCTCTACCACCAGAAAATAACAAAATCACCGTATCCACTCCTCTATTTTAACATTGCAAAAACCGCCCTCAGATTCGAAGAGCCTGATTTGATTTTGCTCTTTCATTAGATACCTATGGACAGTTTCTAGCGTGCGATCAAATCTTGTGTATCCAGAGCCGTCGAAGGAGCATACCCCGTGCGCCTTGCACGCTTTGACTCTTTTTACAGAATTTACGCGACCAACATGGAGCCAGACATTTTTTCTTGAACAGAAGCCAGAGACATCGCGAAGAATTTTGAACTTCTCCGCTGCACTTCCGCCCAAAAAAATCCCAATCCCCGCAGAGACAAACGGAGCAAGATCCCTGATCGACATACCGTCCTGCCAAACAAAAAGCATCGGAGTCTCGGGGCAAGCTTTTTCAATAATTGGAATCCATTTTTTTGCGAGATCAATGGTCGATCTCGCATCAAAAAGAACATCAGGAATTACAATCCAATCGGCATTATACCCAAATCGTCGCACCATCCTGACAAAAGCTCTGTCATTGAAGGGCTGATTTTTTCTGTGGTATGTGAACGCTCCATTGTCCAAAGCATACCCTCTAATCCTTAAGGACTTAGCCCGCAAGCTACCCTCTCCGCAAGAGTCCGGTGGACTCATTAAAAATCGTCCGCTAATATCTGCCAACTTCGACAGTTTCCAAGCTGCCCGAAAGGGTCCGTCAATATTTTCTCGCCACTCAAACGGCGGCGTGTATAAAACAATGCCCTGATTGATATAGTCGGAAACATTGCGCCTATATAAGCCTTTTCCGCCCACAACTAAACCCCGAAGAGTTTTAGCTGTGCATTCTCTCTCTTATACTCTTGACGCGCCCACCGCAAACGCCCCTCAATGATTGGGAGATATTCGGGCTCTCTTTCAATCAGGATACAATCAAAGCCCTCTAAAATCGCCGCCGCTCCGGTTGTACCACTCCCGCCAAACGGATCAAGGATAACCGATCCTTTCTGGCCTCCGATTAATCGACAACAAAAACGCATTAGCTTTAAGGGCTTGACTGTCGGGTGAAAGTTCTTGACCTCGTCCGCAGTACGGCCCGCGCCTGCTCTTGGACTATCTATGCCCGCCGATTCCTCTTTGCGCTGTACGGCATCCGCTCCGCTCTTGGCTTTGAGATGAGACAGGCCCGCCTCACGTTCGGATCTTGATGCTTTGGCGCATTGATAGAGATTTGCGGGCCATCGACCTTGATCGCTTAAAAAATAAGGTTCGCGGTCTGGATTTGGTGTTAGATCAAATTTGAATCTGGTCCCACCCGTGCCAGATGGGCATCCTTTGTGTTTTTCTTGAGGTCCAACCCAACACGGATCACCATAACCAAAACGACACGCGTCTATATTGAGCGCACCCGTTCCATGTTTCAAGACATTCTGTGCAATCGTCAAGCCCTTCTCAAGCGGTTTGCGTGCGAGTAGTGCGGGTTCAACGGCGGGTTTTAAGGCGGTACCAAAGCCATTCCACCGCTCGGCCTCTTTGGTTGCGGGCTTTGTGATCTTACATGTCGCCCCTTCCTTGTGTCCTCTGTATGTCGATCCTGTCGATCCAATACCAAAGGCAGGCATCTCACTCACAACCTCACGCACCGCGCCCGCCTCTTTATCGATCGCTTTGCTTATATCGTGCGATTTTGGAAACCCACTAAAATAACACCAAAAGATTTGATCCCGAAGCTCAAAGCCTCCCTTCTGACAAGCCATACCAAGAGCAAAAACCGTTCGTGTACTGCTAAAGGCGATAAGGTGCCCGCCATGCTTCAGCACTCGAAAGCACTCCGCAAAGAAGTTATGACAAGGAACCGCAGCATCCCAGCCCCTGCCCATAAAACCGCCTATCTTGCGCCCCTCTTCGATGTCTGACCATGTACGCGCCACCCCATCAGGCGAAAGGCCATAGGGAGGGTCACACACCACGGCATCTATAGAGCAGGAGGGGATCTCCCTCATCTTTTCCATACAGTCGCCAAAGAGGACACGAGCGGAAGCAATATCCGCCCAGTCCGCAAGCTCTTTATCTGTGAAGCTCATAGCTTTTCGATCTTTGCTTTTGTTCGCTCAATACGAAGCTCGAGATCAAGAGCCAGAAGATTGTCCTTTTCTTTGATGGCTTGGCGTCTGCGCTTTTCCAGCCTCTCAAGCTTGCTCTCTAGTATTGATTTCTTTGTTTTCATTTTATGCTCCTTTTGTTATTGGCTTATCCGATCTGTATGTGCAGAATTTGCCCACTGTCTTCTTTTGCTGTCGTAATTTTCACTTTAAAGTGCGGCCAATCTCTGTATTTGTTGTGAATTGCCTCCATTGCGCTAAAAAGGGTTTTAGCTTGCATAATTACTCTTATAGAGTCTCCGTTTTTGCCCTTAAAGTTTTCGGATACATCATACAAAAAACCTTCTATCACATAAACTGTCATTGTTTGCTCCTTTGTGGTTATCGTTGGTTTAGTAATTGATTGAGTGCGGATCCGCAGTAGAAGCAGGCATACCCGCCCTCTACCTTATAAAATGACCAGCAATCGGGATTCTCTTTCTGTGCTTGGTATCGTGTCTTTGCGTCTGAATATCGCATTTTATGCTCCTTTGTTTTGTTGTTTACTTCTACGGCTTCTTCTGTGACTTCTTCTGTGGCTTCTTCGGCTGTTCGTAAATAACCAAAAAGCACAAGATCTTCTTCGGCTTCATCATCCCAGCGAACAACCCAGCCAAATTGCCATATTTTGTCGTCATCTGTTCCCATCCAACCGCTATCTGTTCCCTTCCAATCTTCTACGATTGTTCCTTTTCGTTCCGCTATAGCTTTATCCATAGCATCTGGGTTTGCGTTATATAATTCAGCCCATTCATCCATTGAAATGGATCTATTTTCTTTACGACGTAGAAAGGCACGATAACCGTCTATTGTATATTGTACTCTATCGCCGATTTTAAGTTTTTTTCTAAAATATGATTCGGCTTGACGTCTGCGATTTTCCATCTCTAGTTTTGTTTTTTCTTCGCTCATTTTGTTGCTCCTTTGCTTTGTTGTTATACCAACATAATAACATGCTATTATGCTTTATGTGTAATTATTTTTGTTTATTTTTCAAGATCGATATTTTTGCCACCTGTGCAAAAAGGCGATCTCGTACCTGAGAGCATCCAGACCGTGATCGTGCACCTTTTCGGGCGCGTCTTTTTTTTGTGATTTTGACCACTTGTATTTTCGAAACTCTTTGAGGAGTTCTTTGCATGTATCGAAGATCACAAGAGCCGGCCGCCCTTCCGCATCCAATTTGAGACGCTCCTTGACGAGGTTTATAGTTTCCACGACCCCGATGTGCTTTGGTGCGGGCTTGTTGTTTAAGCCCAATTCTCTCGCCAGCAAAAGCCGTCCGTCCTTGCTCTCAGGGTCACAGACAATCCACCGCAGATCGGGATCTCTCGCACCAAGAGCGATTATCATGCGCCCATTCTCAAGCGTTGTTTTCTCTGTTTTGAAGTACTCTCGATAAATATAAAGAGTGTCGGTTTTCATGTCGTGCGCAAACCAAAGTGCGGCGAAGGGATTGCGCACCCCAAAGTCGATCGCAACATCGCGCGGCCAGTCCTCTGGAACATCGAAGGGCTTGCACGTATGAACGGCCCGATCAAACTCTGGATACACGAGACCGCTCTGACTGGTAAACGCCCCAAAAAGGCGCGCCTGTTGGGATGCTTCCGATAGATGCGACACCGCCCGCCGGAGCTTCGGGCTGCTTACATACGGATTGTCAAGACCTGAAATTGCATAGTGATCAAACCCAACCGGCTTTTGATCTACGAAAATATCATGCAAGAAGGTGAGTCCTTTCAAAGGAGTCGCGGTGATGAGGATGCGCCCCTTCTTGTCGATAATCCTGAGCATGCACTCCTCAAACACCTCTTGGTCTGGCTCTTCGTCAATCCAACAAAGTTTAACCGCCGATCCTTGGAACGCCTCGCGGCCTGCTGAGTTGGAGAGACTCACAACCCGCCCGCCGTTCGGGAGCTTCATAGACGCCCTGTCCTGCGCCCTCCATCGCGTGTATTTTGTTCCTTGCGGCGCGTACCGCTCAAGCTTCGGTCGCCCATACTCCAGAGCGTCGCCATAACTCAGGGCGACATACCAGACCGTTTGCGGCTCCTTCTGGATCAGGTTCTCCGGCAGTCCATTAAGAGAGAGCCACTCACGAACCCACCACTCGCCAGATCCGGCAGCCACGGCGATCGCGAGCATTGCGCCGACCTCGGTCTTTCCAGCTCGGTTTCCACCAGTACAGAGAAAGGCCTCGTTTGCGTTGTGCAGCCGAATCAAGGCCTCTTGCTGCGATGTGCGGGCCTCCTCTATTGCGCAGGAATTGCAGCGGTAACGACCAAGACCAACACGAAGCATTTGATGACCACAACCGCGCAATCGTCCGCTCTTCATTGCGAATCCGTCCCAGCGATGGCAATGAGGACCCCAAAGACGCGCAAGCGCAAGCGGGTAGCACCGCGCAACCATCAGGAGACGCTCGCGGGCTTTGTTAAATCCTGCGTTTGTCACGTCTGCACAATTTGGAAATCTCTTCTCTGATCTCTTCGTATTCACCGAGCCCCAAACTGGCGAGGCCCTTCGCTATTGTTTTTTGGGTCCATGGCCTAGGATCAGATCGTTTGCGCCAACACATGACGGTCCGATACGGTTGCTGAATGATCTCAGCAAACCTCTTGTTTGTCACGCCAGCATCATCCAGCCTCTCACGAAACCACGTATTGAACCGACTGCCCTTGTCTGCTCCTGCATACCTCTCGCCCTTCGGTGGTGGCTGTGTTGGAAGTATGGACCGATCAAAACCCCTCCTCATGACGAAGAGCCGGAGAACATAGAGCCGGTCGCCTTAAGGATCTCCTCTCCAAAGATGGTCAATGCTTTACAGTTAAATCGAGTTGGGCCAAATCCAGTATCGATCACAATATCGATCGGCATGTTCTTGATCGCGGTGTACGTCATAAAAGAGACATCCTCATCTGAGTGCGCATAATAGACCGGATCGGTGATGTTGATCTTACAGAAGATGTCTGTGAGCTTGTTGCGCATCTCCTTCGGCATTACCGCATATCTCTCCGTAACCCCTCGCGCGATTTGCTGCCATTGCGCCCGCTTGATCACCTCATCAAGCTCTTCAGATGAGAGCGCGGAGAAGTCGTAACCAAAAAGGGGAGCCTGCTGAATCGGGGCATCTGTGTCGATCCACTCTGGAAGAACCGGAACGTTAACATGGTGTTTTGTAGACCAGACCACGATCGAAACACCCGAGGACAGCGCGCCGATGTCGGGAGACGCTTTGAGATCATGGAACTTCTTAGAGGCGAGCCCGATCTTGCCCTGCCACGCGAGGCGATAGATGCACCGGTAAAGACTGCTGTCTCGAATTGCGAGCTCGTTCTTCAAATACGAAACCTCCCAAACACTCTTATTGTTGGCGAAGCTGTCCAGCCACGCGACGATCTTCTGGTCGGCATCGGTTCGCGGCTGCTGGTTGTATTTTGCTTTGAGATATGATTTGATTTTATTGTTCATTTTGTTGCTCCTTTAATTATTTCACGCAAAAAGCGCATGCTCTACTCTTCATCAAGATCGATCTGTGGGCCATCGATCAAAGCCTTAAATCCTGTGTTGTATTCATTGATCAATGTTTTCACATCAACGTTATCCGCTTCAATGTTTATTTGCAGCGGAGGCGGTCCGTCTCTGGTAAATCCGTACACCCTTTCTAACAAAAAGAAGGACGCTCCGGTATTGCCCTCAAGTGCCTGCTGTACAAGGTTTTCAAGAAGTATACTACAAGTCACCTGCCTTGCCGCCTCAAATCTACGATAAAAACTTTGATACGGCTGCTGCCCTTTTTTGGCCTTCGCGATCCATGAGTCCAAGGTTCTCGGAGCAATGCCAACAAGTTTCGCGCATTGCTCCAAAGTGTGCCCCTTTGTTCTCGCCTCAATGAGACGCTTCTCGATTTGTTTTGACCATCGTGACATGCTTAAGCCTTAAGGCCCTTCATGATGAGCTGTCGGATCGCTTCGCTCTTGGTGAGCCTGTTGGCCCATGCCATATCCTCAACGGCCTTAAGCATCTCCTCCGGCATCACCAGATTCACCATCGGGCTTTTCTTTCCGTTCGCATTCTTCCGGCCGCCGCCGTGCTTTAATATCTTTTCCATGTATCTCTCCGAGTTGTTTGAGTGTTTCCAAAAGTGCCGCATGGTGAATCCTTGCGGCCTCTGTGTTTCCGGCTGCGTTTGCATACTCAAGGGCGCGCGCCAGCCGAATCGCTTGCCCCCATAGCGGATCTCTCACCGCTCACCTCTGGCCCACATTGCGAGGGCAAGGAGGTGTTTACATTTCTTTGTGATCTGATATCCTTTGCAATCGCATTTTGCGCCGGAGAACTTGCCCGCGTATATCGTTGCAAGATACCCGTTCGATCTTGCGATGAGCGTTATAAATCCATCGTGTACCGTACAGCATGCATCTATCACCGTGTCTCCTTGGCCGCGATATGTATCGGGGGTTTTGACACGGTGATAGATGGCGTCTATTTGCGCTCTCATTCGGGCACATCCGCAGCCATGCGATCGATATCGTCATCGGTCAGGGTTCGATCATAGAAATCCGCGATGTCTCCGTCTATCTCCTCAAGTGCGACAATCTCCCAGCCGCAAGAGAGATATGCGTTGATGGTGTAAACGACCTCGGAGAGGTCTACGATGCGCACATCTTGCACACACTCTCCGGTCGGGCGTTTTACATTAAAAATAACAGTTGTCTTTTCCATTTTGTTGCTCCTTTGTTTTGCTTGATAGACTGCTTTTGCTTGATTGTAATACTCTCTATACCCATTATGACCTATTCCCTTAAGTAATCTCTGCCATACATATCGATATCTGGTCTTGGTGCACTCGTATCCTTGATTGTAGTAAACATGTCCACAAGAATAGAACTTGTAGCAATGTATTTTAGAGCTGTTGTGCTTGTCTTGTATTCTGATGATCTGTGGTTTCATTTTGTTGCTCCTTTGTTTTGTTTGGTACAGTATATATATCTTATCTTATTAGAGTTGACAAGTTATTATATCAAAATAATCAAAAAAAGAAGGGCCGCCGGAAAGGAACAGGACCGGCGACCCTAATAACAAAACAAAGCGAGACAGCTAGGATCTCAAGATTTATACTATCTCGGCCATCGGTTATCTGCAACCATCTCCGCTACATATCGAGAGATCAAATCCTCCAAAGATACGCCCATTTTATCCGCGATTCTTTGCGCCCGTTCTCGGTGTGCCCCTCCGAGATAGATCTTGATTTTGTCGCGAGCGTCTCCCGCTTTTGGTGGCGGCTGCTCTTCTGGCTGTGTTCTCATGGCTCGATTCTTGTAGGTCTTTTTCATTCTGTCTCCAATTTCTCAATGATGCTCGTTGTGTTCTTTTTGAGGGCTCGATTTCGCACCTCTACATGGTCAGGAACATGGACCGGCTTGCATGCGCTCCGGTCTACCCAGCAGCTTATCCGGCCCTTAATGGGATGGTCAAATTTGACATTCACTTTGTGATCGTGATCTTGGGTTATCGTTCCAAGAATCGCGCATCGAATGAGGGGCGTTTTTGCGAACACCCGATCGCCGATTTTTATA
>VTLG01009915.1_pt1 | contig 15959 bp, 18 predicted proteins | sample 4694571 | NCBI WGS metagenome assembly VTLG01 (sample SAMN12604809, study PRJNA352737) | marine metagenome | biome: ENVO:00000447; feature: ENVO:00000209|ENVO:00000569|ENVO:01000036; material: ENVO:00002151; isolation source: viral sequences binned using virsorter ...
TAGGAATCTCTTCTTCTTTATGCACATTATCAAATTGCCTTTCAGCTTCTGATCTTATAGCGTATGAGAGTCGATCACTCATTCTTACTGTAGCCATTACAATATCTCCTTAGCATTTTTACTTACCCACTGTACATATGAAGCATGAGCACCTAAGTTTCTATTTCTAGATAAGGCGTCTCGCATAAGTACTACTTGAAACTCCGGAGCTATACGCTGTGTGTAAGTACATATTTTGTCAAAATTGTCTTTGGTTGCTTTAGCTGCTAATGCTCCTGCTACCGCATACATGATTGCTGGTTCATCTTTTGGAACTTTTGCTGCATTAGGTTGTCTAATGATGCTATCAATATCGGGCATTTTGTCTCTGCTTTCTTTAAAAGTAACAAATTCTCCAGCTGGTCCTTGTCCTATAAAAGAAGCAATACCATTAAAGAATCTTGCTTCTTCTGAATTATCATTAAATTGAAGTTTCTTATTTAGTATTTCCCAGCTTCTGGGAGTTGGAAAGGCTGTATTACTTGAATCAAAATCAAATAATAAGTTAGGTCTGAATCTTATAAAGGAAGTTATAAGATCTGTTATGTTATTTTCTGCTGCCCATTCACACCAATCATCTACATTTACTTCTAGAAGATATTGGGAGAATCTATTTTTCATTGGTGCTGTTAAATCATAGACTGCAGCTAAATCTGATAATCTATTTCCTGCACCAATACAACACCAGCCATCCGGCAATGTGTAATCTCCAACTTTGCCGTCAAGCACAAGTTGAAGGAAGGCGTTTTGGGTAGCTTGAGGAGCAGTAGTCAACTCATCTAGAAAGAATATACCTTCTGGAGAGTCTCTATGCTCATAAGGAAACACACTAGGTGGTGCCCAGTATGTCATGTGTGTTCCTTCGGTTGCGTCATGGAAAGGAATTCCACGCACATCGACAGGATCGAAAAGGTTTGAACGAAAATCCATTAATGCTCTATTTAATTGAGCTGCAATGGATTGAACTATTTGTGATTTACCTACACCAGGGGGGCCCCATATAAAAGTAGATATACCTGCACGCACATTATCTATTAGTTCAGGTATTAACTCTTTGGGTCTAATTGGTGGGATATTCATTTCATTGGCCATAATTTACTCCTATGTTGGCTTATTAAAGAATTACACTAAAAATTTCATCGTAGGATGATAACTTACACGTGCGTCATATACTGTCGCAGGCGTGTAATGCACGCAAATTACCGTATCAGGCCTAGGGATAAGCTGCTGGGTCTAAATCCCCAATGTGTCGCGACTAGCTTAAGGCGGTCGTGTCTTTGCACGCATTACACTATATTAAAAGGTGTGTGGCTAGTTCAAGACTTACAGCTTAACCAACTAGGCTTACTCGTTACCTAGTTCAAGGCTTACAGCTTAACCAACTAGCCACACTATGTAGTTAGCACTATAGTTTTATCTCTCACCGACTAACTACAATTCAGTCGGAGTGCAGGAGCCATCAAGACCTGCACTCCTAAATAAGTGGTGCTTCCAATGAACCTCCAGCACCTGGAGTTTACCAACCCAGTGTCATTGGTCACTTTTAGCTGCACAATATCGGTGCTTTGCTAGTTTAGTTTGAATCTAATGAGAATATGGATTAGCATAAAAAAAGCCCAGCCAAGATTTCTCTCGACTGGGCAATCTTTAAGTCGTCCTTGATATTGTTACATTAAATTACGATACCATTATTTCAGATACCCACTACAACGACCAATGTCTAATGTAACATCCCAACTCTTCTGTCCCGGTTAGGATTTAGGCCAATGCGTTCGCGGCACTGGACACGCCTACTCTTTATATAGTGCTAAGACTGAAAGTAGGAACCGTCTTAACATCTGCTCCGGGGGAGTTCTAAATATGGCTCATATTTTTAAAACCTCGGTTCTAAAGATTACACATAGGTAATATGAGCCATATAAATATATGAAGTTACTTTGCATAGTTGCTCTACTGTGGAGTTATTTTTTACCACCTTCTTCTATGCTTAAGTCAACTCATATAAAAGATTAAGCGTTGTCAGCTATGCTTTGAACAAACTCAGAACTAGCTTTTTGTTGCTTCTTAGCAGCACCAGCAGTCGAATCTTTATGCTGGTTAGTGTGCCAAGCAGCTAATCTAGTTAGTCTGTTCTCGACAGCTTGCTGAACTCTTTTTCTATCCAGTGCAAATGAACCGGGTAGTCCAAAGTCAGCAAACAACTCTTTAGAAGCGTTACGCAATACTCTTGCCTTATATCCAAGGTCAATCATTTTTGCTTCACGCTCTATTAACCAATCAGGCATTGCTTTTTCAGTGCCTACTGTTTCAGCCGAATTTATGTAGTCATATACACAACTAACAAATTCGCCCCATGTAGTAGTCATTTCGCGAAGCATTTGTATGCCAGTGGTTGGTGCATCTACGCCCAATGTTGGTTTTCTGCCTTCTACGACAGTTTTAACATCTTTTGCAAACGCTTTAGCCTGTTTCTCGCCAACTTCAGTATCTTGTTTCTCATCGAAATGAGTCATGATATTTACAATTGCCGATGGGTTAGGCTCCAATTCGTCATTATCATTTACACGATAATCACGATACAGGTAAGTAGGATAAAGAGTTCCTCTATTTTGAGGTTCTCTAGCTTCAGCACCCTCAGGGTCAGCAATCGTATCATCTAAGATATCGTCTTGCGAAGTCGTTTCGGGTGGTAAAAGCTCCTGAGTTTCCTGTTCAGAAGGGTCGAATAAATCGACATTCTTTGATTTTGCCATAATATTTACTCCTATATTTATAGCATTAAATTAAGTAGGAGAGAACTTACGCCCTCTCCTACCACTTATCATTGGGAGAACCAATGAATTCTTTCAAGTTAGTCCAAGAGATTATTAATTAACTTAAAAGACACCCTTTATACATCGTAGGGTATCTACTAATCTCAAGAACCAACTAATTAAAGGTCTCGTTCTTCATAAGCCATCTCCAACCAATCAATTCTTTCCTTGAGTTGCTTAACTTCTTTAGAACTCATTTCAGATAATTGGTAATAAGTAACTATATTGGCAACGAACCAACCTAGCCCTAGGCCTATGATTAAGGTTAATATACTCATGTGTTCTTCTCCCACCAGTCTTGTGAGAATCCTTTACGAAAGTTGAGTATATCTTCACGCTCCTCTTCAGTCGCTCCACACTCTATGTCTCCATTCCAGCATATACAGGTTCCGTCAACTACATGAGCCATGTAAGCGTGGTCACTATCTGAATTAGAGAATAGGTCATCATATTCTTTCTTAGCCTTCTCTTGCTGAGCAAGTTTTTCGTCAAAAGCTTTATTAAAGTAATAATCTTTATCACGATTCACTATTCTTTCAGCGTAGTCTGGATGTAGTGTCACATTTGTTCTAAGCAATCTACCTATTGTTTGCCATGTATCAAGACTAACAGTAGATGATAATCTTGTTAGCTCGTCTGGGTCACAATTAAGTAGGGTTGTCCTCATAGCTTTGTTAAGCCTTCTAGTGAGGTTATTCAATGGAATTTCCTTTTTTATACTGATTTGAGTTTCTAACCATTTTTGCCAATGCTTTGCCCAAGTTAATACTTCTTTAAGTCTATGTATATTCATTGTAAGCCCCCTATTTCATCGTCAGATTCAGCATTTAATGGTCCACCGAAGACATCTTCCCATTCATCTTGAGTTATGCCAGTTATTAAGAATTCTCTATCTTCGGGAGATAGGTCTGGGCATATTTCTTGAATCAAGCCTCGTTTTAGTTCTAAATCTTCGGCTTGATGGTCAGTTATTGGAACTTCTCTTGTGTGCTCAGCTCCTGTGAGCAATGATATTCTTGTTATCAACATGTTTTTCTCCTGTTTTGTTGGTTTATATCATAAAAACTGAACCTCGAACCACCAGCGGTGGTTCGTTGGTGGTACACAGTGGTACACACTTAAGTTATTGATTGCACTGAAGAATCTTCATAATTGGGTAGTTTTGTGTACCGGGCACATGAACACATGCCGGTACACACCTAAGTCATTGATTCTATTACATTTGTCCTATGTCCATGGTCCCTTGGTACCAGTTGTACCAGTAGTTTTAAGTTTTTAACCTAAAAATAACATATGTTAATGAACGATGGTCCATGGTTAAACAGCGAAATTAGCCGGTACACATGGTACACATGGTACACATTCGGAGAAACCCTTTAAAATCAAGGGTTTAGGCGTGTACCACTACTTTTACCGTTGCCGGTACACATGGTACACATGGGGTCTCTTGGACATAGGTCTTTTTCTATGGAAAAAGGTCCAAGTACATCTGTACAGTCCACATCGCTAACGCGATGATAGTAGTAAAGCACGCACACATTTCCTAACCCCCTCTTTATAAAAAAAGGCTCTGAACCAAGGGGATGGTCCAGAGCCTAATATTATCTTGAAAGGAAGCTAAGAAATCCTTGTTTTGGTTTAACAGGATTTAAAATAAGGAGATGTTTAAGACCTAATAAGGTTCTTGCTTTTCTCACTTGTTTAAAAGCTTTCTTTTCGGCAGTCAATCATGCTCAGGATTCAGGGATTATCTTTTCAATAGTTGATGAACTACTGGTATAAGAAATATAATCGTTGCGACTATGGTGAGGGTGGCTAGAATTTTGTAGTTGAATCTATCTAGCGCGTATTCAATGAGTAGACATGAGGTGATAGTAGTAACTTGAGTAAGAACTACTAGTCCCATGTTTGAAGGGCTAAGCCTTCTGTGCCGTCTCATTGGGGTCTCCGTCCCTAAGAATAGTAACTGTTCTTTGACCTGTTTCATGGTCTTCAATTACTTCTAAAGGAAGGTCTAGTTGCTCAGGTTCCTCCAGTTCCTGTTCTTTAGCAACTTTTGCTTTGTTATATTCATCTCTAGCTGATGATGCTAGAGTGCTTGCAAAGGCTATACTGGCTTTGGCAGGGGGTGTGGCTACCCTTTTAGTAACCACAACTGCTTTGGCAGTATTTCTAACTGCGCCCTTGAACAGCTCCATGAATTTAACTTTCATGTGCTTCCTGTTTAGGCAGCTCGCCTTTGATGTAGGCAGTGACCTCTACTTGCCCTACAGGTTTGAATCTAAATCCTTTTATGATATCAAGAGTGTCGTTTCCGACTTGCTCTTTCCCCGTAAGCATATAGATGTATTCAAATAGGTCTCTATATGGTTTAGTAGTTGGTTGACCATCCTCATTACGTCTAGGGTTTAGTCTAGTTGCATTGAGTCTTATACCACCACCTTCGGTGAAGCTAAGTTCTAGCTGTTCACCCGCTGGGTTTTTACCGGCTTTCACGATAAAGCTTTTACTTGAAGTTCCCATAGGAATTTCTCCTCGTCTCATTAGTTACATAGGAATCAAGGGGAGACATTGACCTTAATTCATAAACACTGAACGTAGACTCAGCTGCGCTGAGGCTGGGGGGGAATTGGAAATTGAAACAAGGTTCCTTAGAAGGGATTTAATTACAAGGTTCCAGAATCGGAATTCGGGTTGGGGATGGTCAAAGTATAAAGTATCCAAACACTGTGTGAGCAATATATTCAAAAAATTTTCAAAAAAAATTTTCTATGCTAAGGTTGGAGCATGAGTACAAGGATATGTGCTGATTGCAATCAAAAACTCCCCATAAAAGAGTTTGAAGTTCTTAGTGGGAAATGGAAGAGATCTATCTGCAAAAAATGCAGAACCACCGAACAAAATAAAAATAGGAGTAAAACACCAGAATCTTACTTATCTCACCTACATTCTCAGTTGAAGTACTCCAGAAATAAACAAAACCCAGAAATGGAATGGGCCATCGACCCTGGACATTTGATAGTGCTATGGGAACAACAAAAAGGACGATGTGCCATTAGCGGTGTATACATGACACACATTAAGGATGGCACTGGTGTACACGATTTTAATGTTTCAATAGATAGAATTAACCCAAACATACATTACATACCTGGGAACCTTCAGCTTGTATGTCATCGAATTAACACCATGAAACATACTTTGACGGAGGACATGTTTTATTGGTGGATCAAGAATATAGTGACGACCAGAGGGGATATTTGATAACATGTGGACATGAAAGAAGGAATCTTGCGTTCGGTTAGGGAAAGGCTTATAGCAGATATATCCAACTACGATACGAACCTAGAAATTTTATTAACTAAAAGTGTCGGTATTGGGGAGCACTCTGATATAACAGCCGAAGCGGAACAGTGGATAAAGAAAATAGGTGAGGCTAAGGAAGCCATATCCGTTATTGACGAAAAACTTAAATCGGAATAATTATGTCGAGTTCTGAAAGGGCTGAACTTCAGTCACATTATCCTTATATGGGATTACATTTAAACGAGTTAAGCGTTCAGGAAGAGCGATTAATTTTGTGCTATGTAAGAGGCATGACAAAAGCTGCCGCAGGACGGGCTGCTGGGTATCAAGATATGGACAGTGTCTATGACATATTTAAAAAACCAAAAATTACTCAGGCAATTAACTATCTACGGGAGGAAAGTAGGAGAGAGTTTAATTTTGACAGGGGAACGGCTACATCAATGTATCTCGAAGCGCATAGAAAATCAGCTAACGCTACCGAAGAAAAAAATATCGTTGATTCATTATGCAAGCTCCATGGTCTATTTACTCCAGAGAGTGCTACACAAATAAATATAATTAATGGTGAGCAGGTAGAGAGGCTAGAAAATTTAACTGATGAAGAATTATTAAAAATAGCGGGTGATGATACTAAATACTTGGAGCCCACTAAATGAGTGCAGTCCCTAAGATAGAATGTCCACGCTGTAAGAAACTACATCCTCAGACTCTGTTCTCTCAGGAGCATGGACTATGTGTGTACTGTCGAGCCGATGACGCTGAGAGGATTGACCCGACCCCTGATCCAGTTGAACAGAAAGAAGATCCAAAGGAAGAAGCCGCATCGTTAAAGGCACAAAAAGAATTAGCCAAACGTATACTTTCACGTAAGAGGCTCCTCCCATTTGTAGAGAGATTCAATCCTGAGTATCAAGCTGGCTGGGTTCACAAAGATATTTGCAAACGCCTCGAAAAATTTAGCCAAGATGTAGTAGATCGTAAATCTCCTAGATTAATGTTGTTTATGCCACCAAGACATGGAAAATCAACATTAGCTAGTATTACGTTCCCCGCCTGGCACTTGGGCAGAAACCCAAAACATGAGTTTATAAGCTGTTCGTATTCTGGATCTTTAGCGATGTCTTTCAGTAGAAAGGTCCGTCACTTACTGCGGGAGCCATTATACAAGAACGTGTTTACGGAATCAAAATTAGACCCACATTCACAGTCAGTTGAAGCATGGTTGACTACCAAGGGTGGTGGTTATGTAGCTGCTGGTGTTGGCGGTGGTATTACAGGTAAAGGTGCGCACGTGCTTGTAATAGATGATCCTGTAAAAAACCGTGAGGACGCAGAATCAGATTTTAATAGGGATAATGTTTGGGACTGGTATACATCCACAGCTTATACACGTCTTGCTCCTGGTGGTGGCATACTTATCATTTTAACGAGATGGCATGATGATGATTTAGCTGGTCGTCTATTAAGAGGCGCGGCCGATGGTGGTGATGAATGGGAAGTGGTCAAATATCCAGCGATAGCAGAAGCAGATGAAGAGTTCAGGGAAGTAGGAGACGCCCTTCACGAAGAGAGATATAATATGGAGGCCTTAGAGAAAATCAGGAAGGCGGTTGGCCCTCGAGATTGGTCAGCGTTATATCAACAAAATCCAGTCTCAGATGAAGGAGATTATTTCACCAGGGAGATGATCCGTTACTATGAGCCGGAAGATATTGACCTTAGTAGAATGAAATTCTACTGTGCTTGGGACTTGGCCATTGGTCAAAGAGATAGGAACGATTACTCAGTTGGGATAATAGTTGGAGTAGATGAGTATGATTGTATGTACATAATTGACCTTGTTCGCGGACGTTTTGATGGTTTTGACATAGTTGAACGCATTTTAGACTTGTATCAACAGTGGAGACCAAGCATAATTGGTATTGAGAAAGGTCATATAGAAATGGCCCTTGGTCCATTCTTGGAAAAAAGGGTAAGAGAGCGTAAACTATATGAGGCCTATTTCAAAGATTTGAAACCGGGAAGGCGAGATAAAGAAGCGAGGGCTAGAGCAATACAAGGTAGAATGCAACAAGGAATGGTTAAAATTCCAAAAGATGAAATATGGACAGGACCTCTAGTTGCAGAACTATTACGTTTTCCTAATGGAGTTCACGATGACCAGGTGGATGCTTTGGCGTGGGTTGGATTAATGATGGCTGAGTTTGCAACTTATATTGAGCCCGTAGAACATGTTCCATCATGGTCAGATAAATTAAAACACCTTGTAAAAGGCGAGAGTAAGAAAACAGCGATGAGAGCATAATGCCAGACCCTAGATATAAAAAGAAACAGAAAAAACTTACAGGGGAAGAAGAGCACCGTATCTGTAAAAACCAATGGGATCGATATAAAAGAGCTAGGGACAATGGTCATTTAGCATATGTAGATATGGCTAAGAAGTGTGATGCTTTCTATAGGGGGGAACAATGGGATCAAGCGGACATAGCTGCACTAGATGAAGAGGGGAGACCTGCACTAACAATCAACACAATACTGCCGACCGTAAATACTGTAATAGGTGAACAGTCTACAAGGCGGATGGATATTTCATTTAAGCCCAGAAGAAATACTGATGAGGAAACATCCGTTGTGCTTAATAAATTATTTAAGCAGATTGGCGATAATAACAAATTAGATTGGGTGGAGAGTCAGGTATTTTCAGACGGACTAATTCAAGATCGCGGGTACTTTGATGTAAGAATGGACTTTAGTGATCATGTAGAGGGTGAGATAAGAATTAAAGCTGAGGACCCATTAGACATATTAATAGACCCCGATGCAAAAGATTGGGACCCTAAAACTTGGAATGAAGTATTTAAGACCCGTTGGATGACTACAGATGAGATTGAGGAATTATATGGTCAACCTAAAGCCGATAAGTTAAGAGTAATTGCCGAGAATGGTTCAAGTTTTGGTATAGATTCTATTGAGTATGAAGAACAGAGGTATGGCACTGTTAATACAGGACTTGAATATAGAGAAGATCCTATAGCTGATCCAGAAGAAGTTGGGGCAGTTAGAGCTATAAGAGTTATTGAACGACAACACCGTAAGCTTATGATGTGTGAATTTTTTGTAGATGAACTTACAGGAGACATGAGGGAAGTTCCTGAGGGGTGGTCAAAACAAAGAAGGAATAAATTTGCTAGAGAATATGGGTTAGGAGTAATTGAAAAGCTGGCTAAGAAAGTTAAGTGGACAGTTACAGCAGATAAAGTAGTACTCCATGATGATTGGTCTCCTTATGCTGATTTTACAATTGTTCCATATTTCCCATATTGGAGAAGGGGCAAGCCTTTTGGAATGGTTAGAAATTTACTTTCACCACAAGAGCAGCTAAACAAAATTTCCTCTCAAGAATTACATATAGTAAACACCACTGCTAATAGTGGGTGGATGGTGGAATCTGGATCGTTAGTGGGTATGACTGCAGATGACTTGGAGGAACATGGGGCGGAGACAGGATTAGTTCTCGAGTATAATCGTGGTTCCTCCGTCCCACTTAAAATCCCTCATAACACAATACCTACTGGTATAGATAATATAGGTAGAAAAGCAGCATTTAATATAAAAGAAATTAGTGGTGTCAGTGATGCTATGTTGGGTACTGATAAACCAGAAGTATCTGGAGTAGCCATAAGAGCTAAACAAGAGCGTGGTGCTTTAATGATACAAGTGCCTTTAGATAATTTAACTAAGACAAGACAATATTTAGCTGAGAATATGTTGGGCCTCATACAGAGGTTTTATACAGAACAAAGAGTTATACAAGTTACAAATGAAGAAGATCCCATGAAACCTCGTGAGCCCATGGTTATTAATGAAGTATCTCCAGAGGGAGAGGTTATTAATGATTTAACATTAGGTGAATATGATGTGATTGTAGGTACAGCACCTGCTAGAGATAACTTTGATGATATTCAGTTTGCCCAAGCACTTGAATTAAAGCAATTAGGCGTTCCCATACCTGATGATGTTATTATAGAATATTCAAACTTGCAGAGAAAAAATGAGCTGGCAAGAAGAATAAGAATAATGACTGGTCAGGAACCACCTACACCAGAGGAAGCGGAATTACTGGCTTTTCAAGCGGAGGCACAGATTAAACAAATAGAATTACAAATAGCTCAGTTAGAAGCACAGGTTGGTAAGACTCAATCAGAGGCCCAACTTAATGCAGCTAAAGCTCAGGATTTAATGGAGATAGATCCTCAGATACAAATAGCTAAACTTCAAGCTGAACTACAAATGAAGAGAGAAGAACTCGAGTTACGTAGGCAGTTATCTTCGGATACTAATGATATGCGAAGAGGACAGTCTGATACTCAAGCAGCCGTTAAAATGGCTACAACTGCAATTAGCAATAAATAGGAGTAAATTATGGCAAAAGCAAAAGAAGCAGAAGCCCCACAAGAAGAGGGAGCACAATTTGATATTACTTATGATGGTATGCCTGGGGCAGATAAAGTAAGTGAAGAAGAAGCATCTCCATTTTCAGAAGATTTGAGTTTTGGTTTAGATGGGGAAGGTAATCCAGTAGAAGAACCCAAGGAGGAAACAGAGAGTGAAGAAGTTGAGGAGGAACCAACAGACCAGACAGAAGGTGACGAACCAGAGGAAGAGGCGCCTGCAGAAACGGATGACACGCCAGAAGATGGTGACGAAGGAGGCGAATCTGCAGAGGAACCAGCAGACGAAGAGGTATTGGAGGAATCTGCTGAGGGAAGTGATAGTCAAGAGCCAGAAGGAGTAGAAGATAAGAAAAAATCTCCTATGGTTCCTAAATCGAGATTAGATGAAGTGTTAGCAAAACAGAAAGCTTTACAAAAACAGTTAGATGAACAAGCCGCACAACAAGCTGAAATACAAGCTGAAGCTCCTAAGTATGAGTTTGAGGTCAAAGAAGCTGAATATCAACAACTAGTTCTCGATGGAGAAGCTGAGAAAGCTACAGCATTAAGAACTGAAATAAGGAATGCTGAAAGAGAGCAGACGATGTTTGAGGTCCAACAGAAGATGGGCCAAACAGTTCAGCAGAGCCAAGAGGCTATTCAGTTACAAACTACAGCTCAATTAATACAAGAACAATATCCTATTCTTGACGAAAATAGTCAGGATTATAATAAGGAAATGGCAGATGAAGTAATAGACCTTCGTGACGCTTTCATAGTACAGGGTTATCAAGCCTCTGATGCTTTAACTAAAGCAACTAAATATGTTATGGCTGGTAATACACCTGAGCCAGCGCAAGAGGCAGCACCATCTAAATCTAATGGCGCAGTTGTGCAAAAGAAAAAGAAAGCTACAGTTAAGAAGAAAATAGAGGCCTCTCAATCTCAACCCCCCGACTTACAAGGGCAAGGTAATGCTGAGAGAGGAGAAGGAACACTTGATGTAAATGCTTTATCAGAAGATGAGTTTAATGCTTTACCAGAGGAAACTTTACGTAGATTACGTGGTGACTTTGGATAAAGACTCATATATTATATGAGTATCGTTAGCTAGAACGATATCTAGCCCTAGTCGTTAAGGTAAAAAAACGCTTTCGTCCATCATGACGTTAATCTGGTCGAGGTCGCATTCGTTAAAGTCGCGAAGTCGTTTCCTCACGATACGAGGTACACGGGTTGGTTTGTCACCCCAATAAGTTGGCAGGTTAAATAGTTACGTAATATAGGAGAAGCCTAATGGCTAATACTAATTTCGCGTCACTGACCTCCGAACAATTAACGGCTTGGTCACGTGACTTTTGGCGCGTTGCTCGTAACATGTCTTTCATTAACCAATTCGCGGGTTCTGGATCCAATGCAATGGTCCAAAGAATCAGTGAACTTACTAAGTCTGAAAAAGGCGCAAGAGCGGTTCTAACACTCTTAGCCGACATGACAGGCGATGGTATAACTGGAGATAACACTCTAGAGGGTAATGAAGAATCATTACGTGCATACGACATTGTGGTCCAACTAGATCAATTGAGATTTGCGAATAGACTCGCAGGTCGTCTAGCCGACCAGAAATCCGTTGTTAATTTCCGTGAACATTCTAGAGATGCACTTGCTTACGCAATTGCTGACAGAATAGACCAATTAGCGTTTTTAACGCTTTCTGGTATTGCTTACACGCAAAAAAACAATGGTGCGTTAAGACCGGTTTACACTACTGGCCAAAACTTAGGAGACCTTGCTTTTGGTAGCGATGTCTCAGCTCCAACTTCTAATAGACATAGAAGATGGGATGCAACTAATGGTTTGGTTGCTGGTGATGTCACAGCTACTGTAGCTGCTGATAAAATCTCTTACAACGCAATTGTGGATTTAAAAGCTTACGCTAAAGATAACTACATCCGTGGTATCAGAGGCGCAGGTAATGAAGAGACTTTCCATCTTTTCGTAACTCCACAAGTTATGGCTGACCTTAAACTAGACTCTGACTTCTTGGCTAACGTCAGGAACGCTGGAGTAAGAGGACCTAGCAACACTTTGTTTGCCGGTTCTTCTAGCTTAATGGTTGATGGAATAATGGTACATGAGTTCAGACACGTGTTTGATACTTCAGGAGCTACTTCTGGAGCGTCAGGTAACGCTGGATCTGCTGGATACAAGTGGGGCGCTAACGCTGACGTTAACGGTGCTGCTTTGTTATTCTGTGGAGCTCAGGCTCTTGCTATGGCTGATATCGGTTTACCAGAAATGGTTGAAGACAACTTCGACTATGGTAACCAAAATGGTATCTCAATTGGTAAGATTTTTGGCCTCAGAAAACCAAAATACAATAGCGACCATAACGGTTCTACAGAGGACTTTGGTGTAATTAGACTTGATGTTGCTTACGCATAATCCAGTCTTAATTGAAGTGGGGGCCATCTTTATGGTGGCTTCCCTTCTTTTTTAATTTAGGAGTATTATGAAAATAATTTCAGATGAAGATATGTATGTATCTACAACATGGGGCGCTTCCATACGTTTGTATGCGGGTGAACCAAAAGAAGTTGGTAACGATATAGGATTAGTTGCTATTCAACAGGGAGCGAGAGAAGTAAGGGGCGCAGGGGAAGTTTCTACAAACCCTAGCGTTATAGCTTCTGAGGAAGAAGTAATTGAGGAGGCTATTGTTGTTGAAGTAAATGACAATAGAGATAGAGAAGACAAATTAAAAGCTGCATTAGAACAGATATTAGATGAGGGGAGTCCTAGTGATTTCACTTCTGAGGGGCTACCTAAACAGTCTGTTATAAAAGGCATATTTGGAGAACAAATAAGTTCAGATGAAAGAGATGAAGTCTGGGCAGATATAATAGTAGATAAAGAAGAGGATTAATGGCATCAGTAACCACAGGGGCAAATATATTAGCTCGAGTAGAAGCTACACTACAGGACACGGCAAATGTTCGTTGGACTGAGGCGGAGCTATTAAACTATGTTAATGATGGCCAACGTGAGATAGCTAATGTTCAACCCTCATCTACTGCTACCCATTCTAATGTACAGTTAGTTACTGGTACTAAACAATCCATACCTACTGATGGGTTAAAGCTTATTAGTGTATTACGGAATATGTCTGATGCTTCTGGTGGTGCTACTGGTGGTAGGGCTATTAGATTAGTATCTTGGGATATTTTAGATACGCAAGACCCAGATTGGCATGACCCTACTGTAACAGGAGATGCAACTCATGGAACAACTCCTAAACATTACCTATTTGATGAGAATGATCCTTTAAATTTTTATATATACCCTGGGGTATCTGGTAATGCTTATGTAGAGCTTGTGTATTCAAAAAGACCTACAGATTTAGCTAACACTTCTGCAACTATTGCTGTACCAGATAATTATTCTAATGCTTTAATAGATTATTGTTTATTTAGAGCTTTTACCAAGGATGCAGAATTTGCTGGTAATGCCCAGAGGGCTGGTACACACTACCAGTTGTTCGCTGTTAGTGTAAGTGGTAAAGCACAAATAGACGCTTTGATTAAACCTGATATACAAATAATGAGTACTGCACATGGCTAGTTTTGAATCATTTATGAAAGATGTATTACCCTACGTACCTGGGTGTCCGGATACTGTTGTAGAGAATGCGTTACGTTCTTCTTCAATTGAGCTTTGTGAAAAAGCTGCGGTATATACAAAAGAGTTAGACCCTATAAGTACTGTGGCTGGTATATATGAATATGAGTTCAATCAGCCTGTGGGTACTAAAGTAGATAAGATAATTTGGGCTATGTATGATGGTAAGGATTTAGAGGCTATAACTCCTAGGGGATTAACCGCTAGAAAACCTAAATGGAGAGACACTAATAATAATTCTACTCCAGAGTATTTTTTACAGCAGTCTCCAGATTTATTTTGGTTGGTACCTATTCCTGATACAACAAAAACAGACGGGGTTATAATGAATGTATCATTAAAACCCTCTCGTAGCTCTAATAATATACTTACTCAGGTAGCAGATGATTACAGAGATGGGATTATATTTGGGGCTTTGTACAGATTACTTAGAATGCCATCGAGAGATTGGTCGGATCCACAAGCGGCAGCAGATTATGCAGGGCTGTTTAGACAAACTGTAGAAGAGGCTGAGATAAAAGCGAGGAGAGCTGATATTGGTGTGGGGAGGAAAGTTTCATATTCTGGTGTTGGATTACCTCCTACTAGAAGATATCGTAGGTATGGATCGGAGAAAGGTTAAATGATGGAAGAAAAAGTAGTTTATATAGATAGTCAGAAGTTTGTTCCGCCTGAAGTTTCTGATATACGTGAACATTGGCTTCAGGTTAAAGAGGGGATCCAAGACATTTTAGATGCAAACCCACAGTTAACTTTTTTACCTGAAGATGTCTACAGTGAATGTGTTAATGGTAGAGCAATTTTGATGCTTTCTCCTATTGGTTTTCTTGTATTAACACAAGAGGTTGACCAATTTACACAAGATAAAACATTGCTTATTTGGATAGCATATACTTATGAAAAAGGTAAACATAATTGGATAGACCACCATAAATGGTTTGAGCAGCTCGCTATAGAATTAGATTGTAAGTTTATTGAAGCACGATCTTCTGTACCAGCTATGGAGGAATATGCATTAGATAATGGGTGGAAGTTAGATACTAGAATATATACAAGAGAGGTAAAAAATGGGCAGTAAACCAAAAAAATCAGAATATAAAGCTAGCGAGGCTGAAAAGACAGAAGCCTCTATTTCTTTAGCTGAATATAATAGGTGGAAGAAATTATATCACCCAGTTCTAAAAGGATGGAGAGATGATTCTGAAAAAGATTTTACTGAGACATTACGGGGTAGAGCCGGAGCTGATTTTGCTCAAGCAACTACTGGTAGTCTACCAAATTTAGCGGTTGTTGAAAGTCCTGGAGTAGGAGCAGAAAGAGCTAGGATAGCAGCTAAAACTATGCTTGAAGGTACTTTACAGGGGAGAGATGTAAAAGCTAATTTACAAACTGATGTATTAGCAGCAGCTAGAAAGCAGAAATCTCAAACACAGGCTGGTTTAGGACAGGTGGCTAGAATAGGAGCCTCTAATGTTCTTGCTGATGCATCTAATAAACAATTAGTTCGTGGTGCTATTGGTGGGGCGTTAGGTAATATTGCTGGTAGTGCGTTGAAGGCAGGCTTTGCTAATTTGGATGCTGGCATGAAATTTTTTCAAGGGAATAAAAAAGCTGGGCCGCGTAATAGTGGGTTTTTCTCTGATATAAGGCTCAAAGAGTCTATTGAATATTTAGGTAAATCTTCAAA
>VTLG01015140.1_pt1 | contig 15959 bp, 5 predicted proteins | sample 4694571 | NCBI WGS metagenome assembly VTLG01 (sample SAMN12604809, study PRJNA352737) | marine metagenome | biome: ENVO:00000447; feature: ENVO:00000209|ENVO:00000569|ENVO:01000036; material: ENVO:00002151; isolation source: viral sequences binned using virsorter ...
CACCTCAGTATGTTGATCTACCAAAACCAAGAGATTTTGAAGCAATTCAAAACACTATCATTCCTTTAGAATGGGGTCAGTATGTAAAAGTATTCGACGTATATGGATGGCCAAACTTTACTGGTGAGGGTGTCCAAGATGCTTACCAAATTGTAGATCTATATGACGGTTGGGGTCTTAATACTGGTGCTAGTATATCTGGACAAAAAATCGGACGTGCTCGCTGTGTGCAACTACAGAAATCAGGAGCAGGTATCTTTGACATGTATATGATGGATATCCAGATGTATACAGGTATCAACTTTGTTGCAGGTAATACTACTGTCTCAACAGGTGATAAACTTGTTGGACGTATATCAGGTGCAACTGGATTTGTAACTTCTGATTTTTCTGGCACAAGAGTTTCTCTAGAGCAAGTATCAGGTAACTTCGTTGACGGTGAAGTAATCACTAGAGATGGTAGAGTTGTTGGCACATTGGATGCTGTCCATACATACAAAGTTATTGACGCAAGATCTGCTGTAGGTTATAACGCATCATCTATTGTAAGTTTCCTTGCTAACTTCTTACTTAATGATAGACAAGCAATCAGAGGTGCATCTATTACTGTTGATCTAAACGGATCTCCCCCTAAGATTACAGGTACAAATGGATCTAAGTTTGAGCAAGACCTCAGACCAGGTGATGTATTATGCCCTGATGGATTATCATCTCCTGAGGGTGAAAAAACTTTTGTGATTACAAAAGCAGTTAAGAATGCTATCAACCTAACATCTCAAAACAACACAGGTGTTACACCTTATGTCTTTGATTATCAAGCACAGACTGCTACAGTTGATACTAGTCTAACAAAAGGATCTATAACTGATGGCACATATACAACTGTTGTAAGATATAGACCATATCTATATGGACAAAATATACCTGCAGGTCAGTTGTCTCAAGATATGCCTAAGAAGACAATCAAATCTATTAGTGATGAATCATTCTTTGTCTTTAGGACGTTTGATAACAAGACTGTTGTGTCAGGTGGTTTAACTGTTGCACTTCCAGAATCTGAGCAGTTTGCTGCGTTAGATGATGATAATTATATTCTTACTATCCTCGCTGAGGGAGGATCTGCATATTCTGTAGGACAAAACTTAGACATTGAAGCACTTTCAGACTCAGGTGCATTGTCAGTTACTTATGGTGCTGACAGACAGTCTATCACTATTGGTGGTTTGACAAATGTTACCACAGTTAAGTTGACTGCACTGGTATCTAAGAATATTGTTTCTAGAAAAATTAAAACCGCATCTAAGATGCGTGCTATGAAAATCACTAGGACTGCAAAACAACAAGACGTCCAAAGATTTGGTCTACTATATGGAGGACTTTATGGCACAAGAATCGAAGACACTGAGATCTCATTCGGTCTCAACGATGTATATAAACTCCACGCAGTCTATGAATCCTCAGATGACAACCCTCCCAAGATACCTTACATTGTACTCTCAGAGGCAACTTTCTTTGCACCTGGCACAGTTGTCACAGGAGGCACAAGTGGAGCAAGAGCAATAGTTGTATCATTTATCAACTCAACTCTAAGACTTTATAATGTTGATCTTAACGGATCCGCGTTTAGTCCTGGCGAAACAGTAACAGGTGTAGACACTGATAATAACGTATTGACTGCAACTATTGATGATGCTGACGGATCTGTTGAAAAAGGATCTAAAGTTATCACAAATCAATATGAATTAAATCAAGCACAAAACCCATTCTTCTATGACGTATCACGTCTAGTAAGAAAACCTGGCACAACTCCTCCAACTAGACAGTTGATGGCAGTGTTTGACTACTTCATTCATGAAGCATCAGGAGATTATTTCTCTGGTCAATCATATACTGGTATAGAATTTTCAGATATTCCTTCACCTATACTTAAAGGATCTAGTCAAACTGTTAGAGATCAGATTGACTTTAGACCTGCAGTTGGTGAATTAGCAACAGGACAAGGTACAGTTGGTAGTCCTTTCGAGGTTACTTGTGCAACTCTTGACTTTGATGCAAGACAATTCTCTACTACTGGACAGGGTGCAGGTGCTGCAGCAGCAGCGACATTGTTTGATATTCCTAAGGCAGAAACAGAATTCCGTTGTGACTTTGATTACTACCTACCTAGGACAGATAAACTATTCCTAACTCACGATAACAAGTTACAGTTACTTAAAGGTAATTCTTCCGAAGATCCACAACCACCCGACAATATGCAAAATGCTATGTGTCTAGCGACATTGAAGCATAGAGCATACATGTTTACACCTGAGCGTGACTCAACAATTAACCAAGAAATCATCAAGCGTTATACGATGAAAGACATTGGTGATATGGAGAAACGTCTCACCAACGTTGAATATTATACTGCATTATCTTTACTAGAAGTTAAAGCAGAAAATACCGCTTCTTATGACGAGAATGGTTTTGATAGATTAAAGAATGGTTTTGTTGTAGATGACTTTACTGATCATAAGATTGGTGATGTTAATAGTGCAGATTACAAATGCTCTCTAGATTTCAAAGAAGGAATCTTAAGACCTTCTCACTTTACACAGAATGTCCCTCTAAAAATTAACCAAACAAAATCAACTAATGTTACAACAACTCCTGCAAACATTTGCATGCTACCATATACAGATGTTGAAATCGTTAAGCAGCCCTATTGTTCGCGATCCGAGAACGTTAACCCATTTAACGTCTTTACTTTCATCGGGCGTATTGATCTTAATCCTACATCAGACGACTGGATCGAAACAAATAGACTTCCAGCTAGAGTAGAGAATGTAGAAGGAGATTTCTCATCAGTACAAAATGAATTAAATATTGATCCTAACACAGGTTTTGCACCTATCCAATGGGGTGGTTGGGAAACTAACTGGGTTGGAGAAAGTTTAATTTCTACAGATACCATCATTAACAGGACTGGTAGTCATAGTGGTGGAGGTACTTGGGTCGGCACAAGACATCAAGGTCTTGAATTTATTCACGAAAGACGCACATTTGCAGTCACAGAGAATCAGTCTAGACAAGGTATTAGGACAAGAATTGTACCTAAGATTGAAAGAAAATCTATGGGTGACACAATATTATCACAGACTGCTGTCCCATGGATCAGATCTAGAAACATTGCATTTGATGTTTATAGAATGAAACCAAGGACTAGAGTATATGCATTCTTTGATGGAGTTGATATTACAGCATACATTACACCTAAAGTAATTGAGTTAAACAAGACAGGTAGTAACAGTAATATCATCAACGAAGTTGTAACTGCACCAGGTGCTAATACATTTAACCAACCTTCTGACAGCACGATTGATAACAGTAATCAAATACCATTTGTGGTAGGTGAGACTGTTGTTGGTATTGAGAGTGGCGTGAAGATAAAAGTTGCTGCAGCAGATGATGCTTATGTAACTACACCATATGGTACAGGTGCTGCAACATTACCTTCATCATATGCATCTAACACCAACATATTAAATATCGACGTCGATGAGATGGCGTCTACTGCCAACGGTGAATTCCAAGGTAACATTAAAATTGGTGAGTTGCTTGTAGGTCTAACCTCAGGTGCTGCTGCATATGTTAAAGACCGTCGTCTATTGACTGACAACGTTGGTAACTTTAAAGGCACTTTCTATATTCCATCTCCTAAAATTGACTCCAACCCACGTTGGTCAACAGGTACAAGGACTATTAGATTGACAACTAGTGCTTCAAATGAAAGGACACCTGGCACAGTTGACTCATCTGCTGACGTAGAATACAGAGCAACAGGTACATTGCAGACTGTTAGAGAAAACATTCTTGCAATTAGAAATGCTGAGATCGTCCGTGACACAGTTAGTGATGAAAGAGTATTAACAAACTCTACTAGGACTGAGACTAGACAGATTGGTTGGTATGACCCTCTTGCACAATCATTCATTGTGGATGAAGAAGGTGGTATTATGATTACCTCTGTTGATCTATTCTTTAGGACTAAGGACTCCAACATTCCTCTTTCTATGCAGATAAGGACTATGGAGAATGGTAATCCTACTAAAGATATCTTACCTTTATCTGATATTACAGTTAACGCTGCAGATGTTGAGATATCAGAAAGTGGATTGATTCCAACAAGATTTACATTTAGATCTCCTGTTTATATTAAACAGTCGGTTGAATATTGTTTTGTATTACTATCTGACTCTAACGAATATCAAGTCTGGATATCCAGAATGGGTGACGTAGAAAAATCAGGTAACAGGACAATATCTGAGCAACCATATGCAGGTGTGTTATTCAAATCACAAAACGCATCTACTTGGACTGCTGACCAGTATGAAGATCTTAAGTTTACAATTTATAAAGCAGCATTTGACACTAACGTAACTGGGACAGTAACACTCGAAAACGTTGAGATGGGTGAAACTAATGGTGGTTATACTAGATTAGTAGATAACCCAGTAGTTACTATCCAACCTGAGCAGGTATTAACATTACCATCAGGCACGTTTACTTACACAGTTGGTGCTAGATTAACACAGTCACCATCAGGTGCATCTGCCACTGTATCGGCATTCGATTCAACAGCAACACCTAATACTATTACTATCAATGATATATCAGGTATATGGTCTGCAGGTTTCTTAGATGCAAGTAATAATGCATTCCAAGGAATCGTATCGTCTCAGGCGACCGCGATTTTCCAGTTGTCTACAGTGTCTAACGGTGACTTCTCACCTAGACCTAATCCTGCAACAGGTACTGCGACTACAACAAACGACATTATAACTGGATCTACATCCAATTCTACAGCAAGAGTTACAGCATACTATGCGACAGGTGATACTCTACCTGATAATAATACTGCAACTAATCCTGTATTGTATGTAAACTATGTTGATAAAGACTTCGACCTTGCAGACACTCTCTCGGAGAATGGCGGGGTTGTCACTGCTACTATTACCTCTGTTGCCTATAGTGGAGACACAAGGAATAACTACCCTGTTTCGGCACCATCATATCAGGCGAAGGATCGTAAAGTCCTCGTGTATCACAAGAATCATTGTATGCACCAACGTACCAACAATGTTGACGTCAAAGGTATAATCTCAGAAATTCCACCAACAACATTAACTTCTTCGTTGGCAGCAGGTGCTACATCTATTAACGTAGAGAGTGCAATAGCATTCCATACACAAGTTAATGGACAAGCAATCGGTAACCTAAATCCTGGTTACTTAATGATCGGTAGCGAGATTATTCAATACTCTGCTATCGCTACAGATGGTAAAGTAATTACAGTTGCAACATCTGGTAGAGGATCTAACAGCACTGCTGACCAAGATCATCCTACTGGATCACCTGTAGTTTGTTATAACCTTGATGGTATTCCTCTTACAGAAATCAACAAGGTACATGATGGAATAGAAGATCCATGGATGGATCATTACTTATTGAATACTACATCCGTTGCTAACAACGGTATTAGAGGTGGTGGTTTCATGGCAATGGCATCTCAAAACTATCAATTTGAGACTCTACGTCCATCAGTTGCCAACTTAGTATTCCCAGAAACCAGTATTGTTTCTCGTGTAAATACTACTAGCAGCACCTCCGTTGGAGATGGCACGGCGGTTGTGGATCAAGCATCCTTCGTTAACAACGGTGCATATTATGACATCACACTAAATACAGAAAATTACTTCGCAACTCCTCAGATGATCTGCTCTAAGGTTAATGAGGATAATAAGTTGGGTGGTAATAAAAGTATATCTCTTGACTGCACATTAAATACTGAGAATCCTAACGTCTCACCATATGTGGATCTTGATAGGACATCTCTTATCACGATCAGTAATAGAATCAACTACTGGCCAGGTGGTCCTCAACCTCTTGGTATCAACAGTTTGATTGAATCTACTGCAAACGTATCCTTAGAGCCTAGTGGAGATCAAAACGACGCGGTTTATCTCACAAGAATAGCAAACCTTGCTCAACTTTCACGCACACTTAAGATTGATTTTGGTTGCTATCGCCCACAAGGGACTGAAACAAGAGTTTATATTAAGACTTTTGAATCAGGAAGTGAAGTTGATCCTAATACAATCAACTTTGTAGAGATACAACCTAAGGTTGCGATTCCTGCGTCGGACGTTTTTGAATTTAGAGATTATTCTTACGAAGCAACTGGACTTAATTTCAACGCTTTCCAAGTGAAGATTGTAATGAGGTCTAGAAATCAAGCATCTGTCCCTCAGATTATTGACTTTAGGTCTACAGCACTCGCTACTTAAAGTACCTAAACTTCGATCCCGAAAACCGACAAGCTTAGTCTACTTATTATTTTATTATTTGTCAAGCTATGGACTTAAGAAAACTCATTCCTGTTGATGGAAAAGAGGGTTGGTATCGTGATCCCCTGACAAATGCCATCGTAAACAACAATACATCAGAATACGAAAAATACATGAATGCCTATAACAAGCGGGCAAAACAGGAAGTCACAATAGAGACTTTACAAACTGAAGTTGATGAAGTAAAATCAGATCTAAAGGATATTAAAGGTCTACTCAAATCATTATTGGAGCTACAAAATGACAGCAACTAAAACTGAATCTCTTTCTAAGGAAGAGCTTCTTGATCAATTCAAGACTCGTTACGAAAAGTTGATTGGTGAAAACAAAGAATTGACTGACAAAATTCGTCAAAACGAGCAGACAGCACTTAAACTATTAGGTGCAATCGAAACATTAGAATATCTATCACCTGAGAAACTAGCTGCAACAACAGAGGTCACTGAGGACATAAATAGTCCAGAATAACATAGTGTGCAGTTGCAAGGATCCTTTAAGCAATGGCAAATAGACTACAACTAAGACGTGATGGTGCTCAGCAGTGGGCAAACATTAACCCGATACTTGCTCAGGGTGAGTTAGGTATCGAGATTGACACGTCTAGAATAAAAATTGGTGACGGTGTTACTCCGTGGAATAGTTTACGCTATGAGCGTCCACTAGAAACGGAATCTAATACTGCGAACACTCTTGTCAAGAGGGATGCTGACGGTAACTTTGAGGCAGGTGCAATCACTGGATCTCTGGTAGGTAACTCAGCAACAGCAACTAGATTAGCAAACGCAAGACAAATCACTCTTGGTGGTGACATGTCTGGTAGTGGTACTTTTGATGGATCTGCAAACTTAACCATTACTGCCGAGTTGAATTATCAACCAGGCTTACCTCATTATGATGCCAATGATTTAGATGCTACAGGGACATATACACAGATAACACTAGACTCTCGTGGTCGTGTTACTTCTGCTACTAACCCAACAACTTTATCAGAATATGGTATTGCTGACGCTCAGGCAGCAGACACAGATTTACAATCTATAGCAGACATGACATCCTTTGGTTTGATGTCACGTCAAGCGGAAGGTACAATTACAACTAGGACACTAACAGGTGGATCTGGTCGTTTAGTAATTAATAATGGTAACGGTCAAAGCAGTAATCCATTCATTGACCTTGCTGATACTACAGTTATAGTTGGTTACTACAACCCTACAGGTAACTTAGACACTCCACTAGTATCGGTAAATTTACCCGACGACGATACTGTAAACACAACAGAATTTACAGTAGACAGATATGGTCGATTAACACAAGCACAAACCATTCCAATCGCTACCGCTACACAAGGTAGTGAGGTAAGTGCATTCGACAACTCAACAACTTACGCTCGCTATGCAAAAGTCAAAAATGCAAGTAATCGCTTGTATGAGGCTATCGCTGCTATCAGTTCTGGAGGCGGTGAGCCTACACACACGGACACCTCCGACACAGGGTCTTGGCGTTATTTGGGAACTGCTGTAACCCCACAAAAGGGTTTAGCATCTTTCAGTCAAGAGGACTTCGATGTAACAGCATGGAATCCTGCAAGTGGATATGAAGGTGGTTTTGTAACCATCGCTGAAAATGGAGTAGATAATCTACAACTACAAAATAATAGAATCTCTTTTGCTGATGGTAATACAAAAGAAGATTTTGAATTAGATCAGGAGTTAACATCAACTACTGGTTATAGAGGATTTAATTATCTTAACTATACTAAGGTAAACGATACAACTGGTAACTTACTCTTTGGTGTTAATAATACTGGTGATGGTAGTGGTGGGACTCAACAGTTAGTTACTACGATAGCAGTCACAGTAGGTGTAGATAATGTCGGTGGTCAAGCAACAGGTGTATTTTATCTTGATGCTGTAGAGAAACCTAGCATTGGTCTTAAGAGAGGAGTAACATACATCTTTGACCAGTCAGATAATAGCAATGAAGTATACAATGGGATGAATCACCCATTGATGTTTAGCACAGGATCTGATGGTGACCATAATGGTAATGGTCATTATATGGATGGTGTCACCTATAAGTTAGATGGTGCAGTCGTCACTATGGCAGGGTATGTAAGTGGTTTTGATGCTGCTACAACTCGCGTCGCAGAAATTTTAGTGCAGACTGATGCACCTGCAAGTCTATATTATTGGTGTCATCATCATACAGGACAAGGTAATAGTTTAACTATCACTGATGGTGGTGCAGGAGAGGTTGATATTAATGTAAGGACTTACTTCTCTGATGCAGATATTACTTTAGATGGTGCAATCGATCAGGCTCTAGACAAGACTGGTGATGGTAATCTTACTTTCCAACACACACAAAATACAACAGAAAATCGCACTCTATTAATTAATGCGACAAATGCAGGTAGTGGTAATGCTCTTATCAATATCACTTCTGAAAATGATATTACTATCAATGCCACAAACGTTGCTAATAGAGTCAACGTAGAGGACTTCCATTTCCAAGACAACGTTATTTCAACTACCAACTCTACGTTGATAATTGATCCTAATGACGATGATGGTGCTACTGGTCTTGTTAGAGTCCGTGGAGATCTCCAAGTAGATGGCACAACTACAACTGTAAACTCAACTACAATAACAGTCCAAGATCCTATCATCACTTTAGGTGGTGAAGATACTCTTGTATCAGATGATAACTTAGACCGTGGTGTAGAATTTAGATACTATGATACACAAGAAAGATTCGGATTCTTCGGGTGGGACGAAGATTATGCAGACTCTAACATATGGTCTGGCACTGGCGGGTATCGCTTCCTCTACAATGCGACCAACTCTTCTGAAACATTTACTGGGACTGACGCTGCTATCATTGGTGGTAACCTCAGATTAACAACTAATACAGGATCTACTTGGAAGACACCTACAACAGGTACACTAGTTGTAACTGGTGGTGCAGGTATTTCTGAAAATCTTAACGTCGGTGGCACAACCCACTTGAATGGTAATGTTGAGATTGATGGCACTGTTGACATAGATGCAAACTTCGCTGTTAGAAATGGCACTACTGATAAGGTTACTATCGAAAGTGCTACAGGTAACACAGTTATTGAAGGTACAGTTGACATTCAGTTACAAACAACTATAACTGATGGTCTTCTTTTACAAGCAGATAATAAAAAATTCGAGATTAAAACTGCAGGTGGCACTAGTGTATTTGATATTGATACAGATAATGGTAATACACATACAGATGGCACATTAGATGTAGATAGTGGAGTAACATTTAATAGCACTCTTGATGTAGATTCTGCTGTTACATTTAATTCAACATTGGATGTTGATAATGATTCAGTATTCCATGATGATATTACACTTGATACCACTGGTAAGAATTTCAAGATTACAAACGGCACTGATGATAAATTTACCGTCCTTTCTACAAATGGTAATACAGATATCAGAGGCACACTTACTGTAGGATCAGCAGTAGTATTAGAAAATACTTTCCAAGTAGATGGCAACGCTACTATTGGTAATCAATCTAGCGATACATTAACAGTTAACTCAGACACTACCCTTACAGATAACCTTACAGTTAATCAAGCGGTAGATTTTGATTCAACTCTTAATGTAGATCAGGCAGTAGATTTTAATTCTACTTTAACTGTAGATGGCACAACCACAGTCTACGATTCTATAATCTTACAGTCTGATAACGAAGTCTTTAATATCAACAATGCTTCTGGTCAGATACAGTTTGCAGTTGATAGTGATAATGGTAATACAATAATTGGTCGTGTTGGACAAGGCACAGGTACTTTGACAGTCCACGGTGACGCAACCTTTAATGACAATACACAGTTTACTGACAACGTAACTATCGGTAATGCAAACACCGATACTCTTACAGTCAATAGCAACACAACTCTAACTGACGACGTTAGAATTAATGGGTCACTAATTGTTGACACGAATGCTACAATAGAAGGTAACCTAACTGTTAACGGCACAACAAGCACAGTTAATTCTACTGTTGTTACGTTAGACGATCCTATTATTACTTTAGGTGGTGACACTGCTCCTTCATCTGATGATGCTAAGGATCGTGGTGTTGAGTTTAGGTATTACGACAATCAAGCAAGACTAGGATTCTTTGGTTGGGATAACTCTGCAGAAAGATATGCACTTTATCATGCTGCTACTAATTCATCAGAGGCATTCTCAGGCACAAGATCTGGTCTAGATGCAGGATCACTTAAATTATTTGACACAACAAATGCGACAAACTCTGCTACTGGGACTCTCATCGTTGGGGGCGGTGTTGGTATTGGATTGGATCTCTACGTTGGAGACGATCTCGTCGTCACAGACGATGGATCATTTGGTGGAGATGTCAGTATCACTGGCACGCTCGATGTAACATCTGACTTTGCAGTTAACTCTACTAAGTTTACTGTTGCGTCTGCCTCAGGTAACACCATTGTCCAAGGCACATTACAAGTTGATGGAAACACAACTATTGGTAATGCTTCTGGGGACTCACATGTAGTTACAGGTGGAGTTACATTTAACCAAGCAATTATATCAACAGATATTACTGCCGATAACATTAAGATCGGTGTTGATGGATCGAGCGAAATTTCAACAACCTCTGGAAATCTAATATTAGATTCAGCAGGTGGCACCGTTAATATCACAGATGATGCTGACGTAGACGGAGACTTAAATGTTGACGGTAATACTAAGGTTGATGGCACTCTTACTGTCGATGGTAATACTACTATCGGTAACGCATCAGGAGATGCTCACGAATTCACTGGCACGGTTACATTTAACCAAGCAATCACCTCCACAGACATTACAGCAGACGCCATCAAGATCGGGGTCGATGCTAACAATGAAATTAGTACCACAACTGGTAACCTTGTCCTCGACTCTCAGGCAGGAAAGGTACACATCACAGATAATGCTGAGGTAGATGGCAATCTACAGGTAGACTCAAATACAACTCTTGGTGACAGCAGCACCGACACACTAACTGTCAATGCAACATCTACATTTAATGCTGCGATCACATCTACAGACATCACTGCTGATAACATTCAGATCGGTGTTAGTGGATCTTCTGAGATTGACACATCTCTAGGTAACTTAACTATTGATTCTGCAACAGGTGAGACTATTGTAGATGATAACTTAACTGTAAGTGGCACAGCAGATATTAATCTGTTGACTACAATTACAGATGGTCTAGTAGTTAAGGCAGACAATAAGCAAGTCCAGATTCAGACTGCAGCAGGTCTAGACAAATTTACTATTGATACTGACAATGGTAATACAGATATTCAAGGCACACTTAATGTCGAGGGTGCTACAACCATTGACGATACTTTCAATGTCACTCAAGCAACTGATCTTGATAGCACTCTAAACGTAGATGGTGCAGCGACATTCCAAGATGACGTCACAATAAACGCTGATAATAAAACATTTAAGATCCAGAATAACTCTGGTGTCGATAAGTTTACAGTAGATACAGATAACGGAAACGTAGTAACTCAAGGCACATTAGAAGTTACAAGCACAACAACTTTAGTTGATAATGTAACTGCACAGGCAAGAGTTGATCTTACTAAGAATGAGAATCCTACATCTCTAACTGCTAACGCTCCATTAATGATTCCTAATGGTGGTGCAACCATTGGTGAGGATGTCTTTATCGGACAGACTCTAAAATTAGGACCTAACGCTGCAGAGACAATTACATTAGCAGGCACAACTGGTAATGCAACTATTGGGGGCACACTTGGTGTTACAGGTATTACAACACTAACCACCCTAAACTTAGGAAGTCTCACATCTAGTGGTGCTGCTAACATCGGCGGTAGTTTGATTGTTAACACAAACAAATTTAGTGTTGCATCTGCAAGTGGTAACACTGATATTGCAGGCACATTAGATGTCCAAGGTGCAACTGTCATTGACGATACATTGAATGTCACACAGAATGTTGACTTTGATGCTGACCTCAATGTAGATGGTAATTTACAACTTGATGGCACATTTACTTTAGATAGCACATCATTATTCAAAGATAGTATTGTATTAAAGGGATCTACTAAGACTCTTAAATTACAGAATGGTAGCAGCACAACTAAGATTGAGTTGCAATCAACCTCTGGTAACATCATAGCGGGTGGTCTTACAACTACTAACTCTCTTGACGTTACAACTAACACCACTATCGGAGGCACACTTGGTGTAACAGGGCAGATCACTGGTAACATAACAGGTGATCTAACAGGTACTTCTGACAAGACTCTACTCTCTGATATCACAGATACTACAACATCTAACCTTACATACTTCCCAACATTTGTTTCTACAAACAATGGTTTCACTGAGATCCGCACAGACTCTACAAACCTAACATATAATCCTGGCACAAACAGATTAACTGTTACAAACTTCAGATCAACAACTGACTTTGAAGTCCAAGGTAACTTGAATATTACAGGTAACATTACTTACGGTCAGGCACAAGTTGGTAGTATCGCAAACCATGATACTGATGCTCTTGCTGAGGGATCTACAAATCTATACTTTACTGACGAAAGAGTTGACGATAGAGTTAATGCTTTAATCGTAGGTGGCACTGGTATCACTGCGACTTATGATGACGCAGGTAACATGTTGACCTTAAGTGCAACACAGGCAGATATAAATACCGACAATATTACTGAAGGATCTACAAATCTCTTCACTACTGCTGCTCGCACTAGGAGTCATTTCACATATGGCACAGGTATTACACATAACAGTGGCACACTTTCTGTTACTCAAGCTGATATTGACACCGACAATGTTACAGAAGGATCCACAAACTTATTTACAACTGCTGCTCGCACTAGAGGACACATCTCTGTTAGCGGAGATCTAGCATATAACGCCTCTACTGGTGTTATTTCATACACAATTCCAACAACTATTGCATCTATCTCTAACCATGATACAGGTGATTTAGCAGAGGGCACTAACCTTTACTATACAGATGAGAGAGTAGATGACAGAATTGATGCTTTAATTACAGCAGGCACAGGACTTACTAAGACTTATGATGACGCTGCTAACACATATACATTAGCATTTGACTTTGGTGAGTTTGATACAGGAAATGTAACTGAAGGTAGTAATCTTTACTATACTAACGCTCGTGCTGACGCAAGAGTTAACCTACAGACAGGTGCTAACTTAGACCTATCCAGTAAGTCAACAAGTGACTTAAGTGAAGGCACAAATCTATACTATACAAACGCAAGAGCGGATGCTCGTGTTGTTGCAGGTATCACTGGAAAACTTGATGCTTCTGCGATTAGCACATTTGGTCTAACACTAGTTGATGACGCAGATGCTTCTGCTGCCAGATCCACACTAGGATTAGGTAGTGCTGCTCAATCTGCCTCAAGTGATTTCGCTACTGCTGCACAGGGCACACTTGCTGCCTCTGCTACACAACCAGGCGACTTAGGTGCTGTTGCCACATCTAATGATTATGATGACCTAAGCAACAAACCTACATTATTCTCTGGTGCATACAATGACCTAACTGGCAAACCAACATTATTCTCTGGTGCATATGGAGACTTAACTGGCACACCTACACTAGGCACTGCTGCTGCAACTGCATCAACTGATTATGCTACTGCTGCACAAGGTGCTCTTGCTGCATCTGCATTACAGGCAGAAACAATTACATTAGCTACACTCAAGTCTGTTACTGCATTGTCTACTGACTTTGCTGACTTCCAATCTAGAATCGCTGCTCTATAAGTAAATGGCAATTCCTACCTCTAAAGCTGAATTAAAAGAATACGCTCTTCGTAGACTGGGCAAACCAGTCTTGGAGATCAACGTGTCTGATGATCAAGTTGATGATGCTATTGATTATACTATACAAAAGTTTCAACAGTATCATTATGATGGTGCACAACGTTGCTACTTAAAGCATAAGGTTACACAGGATGTCATAGACAGAAGTGAATCAAATACAACTTCTACTTCTAAAGCAGGAAATGATACATGGTTAGAAGGCAATGGTTATATAGAAATCCCAGATCACATCCTATCGATTGAAGGGATTTTTTCTTTTACAGATAAAGGCACATCAAACATGTTTGATATTAGATATCAGATGCGTTTGAATGACTTGTATGATTTTACATCTACACAGTTTTATCATTACTACATGATACAACAACACCTTTCTACCATTGACTTTTTGTTAGAAGGTATTAAACCAGTAAGATATCATTCAGTGCAAGACAGATTATATCTAGATTTTGATTGGCCACAAGATGCACAGTTAGATCAGTATATAGTTATCAAAGCATGGAGAGCATTAGATCCGACAACATGGACAGAGATATACAATCAGATGTGGGTTAAAGATTATGCCTCTGCTAAAATTAAAAAGCAATGGGGACAGAATCTAACAAAATTCCAAAGCGTGCAGATGCCAGGTGGAATAACTCTTAATGGTGAGATGATTTACAATGATGCAGTAGAAGAGTTAAAAAATCTAGATGAGCAACTACGCACCACTTGGGAAACTCCACCTCTAGACATGATCGGATAACATGGCACTCAACACATTCTTTACACAGGGGACTACTGGCGAGCAGAATTTAGTCGGTGACTTAGTTACTGAGCAAATTAAGATGTTCGGTAAGGATGTATATTATATTCCTAGGACTATTGTAAAGAATGATGACACATTTGGTGAGGACACCTTAAGTAAGTTTGAAGGTGCATTTTTAATAGAAGCATACATTGAAGATGCCTCAGGATTCCGTGGCGATGGAGATATGTTTAGTAAGTTTGGTGTAAGAATATCAGACCAAATTACTTTTATAATATCACGCACAAGATTTACAGAAGCAGTAGATGATAACGCACAATTAATTGTAGAGGGTAGACCAAACGAAGGTGATTTAATTCACTTCCCTATGGCAAACAAAACTTTTGAGATACAGTTTGTTGAGCATGAAGTGCCATTCTACCAGTTAGGTAAAGTGCATGTATGGGGTTTGCGTTGTGAGCTATTCGAGTACAGCGACGAGGATATCGATACTGGTGTTGCTGCTGTTGATCAGATTGAAGTTGACTTCTCTGTTGCAGTTACAGTTAACTTTGCAACAGGTGGCAGTGGTGACTTTACAGTTGGAGAAGTGGTTGCAGGTGGCACATCAAATGTTACAGCAGAGGTTAAGTCTTGGGATTCCACAACCAGACAACTTCAAGTCTACAACAGGTCGGGTATATTTACGATTCCCGAAACTGTTACTGGCCAAACATCTGGAGCTGCTTGGACTTCTGCATCATACAATACACTAAATAATACGAGCAGTGAATTCGATCAAAATTCTGCGTTTGAATCTAACGCTGATGGTATCCTAGACTTTAGTGAGGGCAACCCATTTGGTGAATTCGGTAACAAAGGAAGTAGTCTCTAATGCTAGGCACATATTCATATCACGAGATTTTTAAGAAGACAGTTATCGGT
>VTLG01003715.1_pt1 | contig 15954 bp, 8 predicted proteins | sample 4694571 | NCBI WGS metagenome assembly VTLG01 (sample SAMN12604809, study PRJNA352737) | marine metagenome | biome: ENVO:00000447; feature: ENVO:00000209|ENVO:00000569|ENVO:01000036; material: ENVO:00002151; isolation source: viral sequences binned using virsorter ...
TCCAGCTGGACCTTGTGGACCTGCCACGGTTGAATCAGCTCCAACTAAATCTGTACCTGATCCCCAAGCACCACCTGTTTTAGGTCCATAAATTTTATTGTTAGTTGTATCTATATAGAAATCGCCATTATTACCAGTACTTGATGCTGGAGCACCTGCACCACTTAATAAATTATTTGTTACTGCATCAGCACCTACAGAAGTCCATTTTACACCGTCAAAACTATATGTAAGACCATTCGGCGCAGTATAAGCAGCACCAGTTGTAGCTGATGCCGGAAAATTAAGAGTCATAATTAATATTGCTATGGAAAGTTTGGATCGGACGTTTCGTCTATTAAGTAAGTAATAGTTGCATTTATATCTGATTTAGTAGAACTATCTGCAGTAGCAATAACCTCGGTAATATCAGCACAATTTATCTCTGATTGACTAACGTTATCCTTTACTTCTTTAAAATGAACGTAACCTTTTTTTGTAGATGAATCACTATAGATATCACCATCAACAACTTGTGCTATTACATATTTTGCATTATCACCTATATTAACTAGATCTACTTGTGCTGGAGAAGTAAATCCGCCTTCTAAAGGTCTAAATGGTAAAGATACTCTGAGATCTCCTGTAGGATTATTTGATCCACCTTGAAGTCTATATATATTGTATAGTTTCAGAAAAACCGTACACATATTACCTTTTAAATTGTATTTACAATCAGAGATATTTTGAAGTTGCCAATTAGCAAGATTTGCTGTGTTACTTTGAGACGTATTAGAGTTATCATATCCATATACTAAAGGTGTATATTCTAAAGGTTGAACACCTTGTTTTGCTGCATAACCTTTAATAGTTCCTTGTCCTACATGAATTTGGTTTTGTGTAAATTTAATAGCATACTTATTATTTAAACTATTATAATTTGTATTAGTTGTAGGATCATTAGATTGATAAATATTATAGTTATCTAAAGTACCTAAATACCTACCATCTGACCCATCTGTATCTATAGCTAATGCTGGACCATCTATAACAGTTAAATTATTAATACTAAAGGTTTCATTGTTATTTGATGTAATTCTTATACCTGTATCTGCTTTAGAAAAGAAACCATTAATAGTGACATTATTTAAAGATAAATTCCTGACCGAATTATGTATATGAATTACAAAACCATTAGTATCATTACCAGTTGGAGCACTCGCTGCATTGTCATCAGTAGTAAATAAGTTAGTAACTGGTTCATAATCAAAACTTGATGTACTAGTTGTGACTCCAATTCTCCGATCTTTTGTACCATCAGAAATAAGTAGATTATTTACTTGAACACCGTTATAAGCACCAATTTCAAAACATCTTAGTGGGTAACTATATGGTGCTAATCCATCACGTTTATCCTGGTGTGTATCTGTAGCTAAACTAAGTTTCTTGTGAAATTGTTGTTTACGTGGTGCAATGATTTGAATATTATTTAATGTGAGGTTATTAGCTGTTGCACTATAACCATCTTCACTTAATGAAGATAATTGACCAGATGTATATCCAGCTACTAAGTCACTAGGTACAGCAGCATCTGTATTACCACCGTGTGCCGCCCAAGCTCCAGTTGTTGATCTAGTTTTCCAATTACTATGATGAGCTTCGACACCACCAACACAATTGATAATTTCTAATCCATCAACAAGAATGTTATAAGGAGCTGGTGCATAACCATGAGCTTTAATTTCTAAACCGTTATTACCTTTATATGCTCTACAATTATACATTTGTACATTTCTAGATCCATCGTCTATTTCAAAACAATTAGTATTTGGACCAGAATATTTACCACTGACTGAACTATAACCTCCTCTAGGAGATTCAGACAAACAATTAGTAATTAAAATATCTGAAGAGAAATGAGTTGTTAAATTATCATCTCCAGCACCTGTAAAATAACAATCGTTAACTGTTATATACCGTGCTCCTTTGTGCATATATGTAGTAGCAGTTAGATAATAAGCAGTTGTAGTTTCATCACTACTGTCTTTTCTTCTATATGGAGAAGTTATATCTAAACAATGTCTTTGACCATTCAAACAACGAACTCTATTAAGAGTTACATATTTACTATTAAAGATAGTTAAAGCATTACGATGAGCACAACCTACTACAGCTTTAACTGAACAACTTGCATTGGTAGTAGTCGCTGACGTACCTGACTTATATTTAAAGGAGTCTGAGGAAACAACTTCAGTAACTCTTTGTTCTTCATCAGTACCAGTTCCATCTGCATCTACGTAGACTCTTTCACCAACTCCAAAACCGTGGCTAATACATCCAGTTATAGTAACGTCAAAACCAGCTCTGTTATAGGTTCCTGATTTTGTTTCTGAAAATACTCCTTCGTAATTATCATTCTCTTGAGGACTAGAGCTACTTGGAATATAATTCCACCATCTATCTTTATTAAAATCAAAAGTTATATCTTCAACTAATACATTTTCTGTTCCAAAATCTTTATCTGCAGGTGTATCCCATTTTCCTATAACTCCTAATCCTGTTAATCTACCAACGTTGCTTTTCATCTTAATAGATGTACAAGCTGCACCAGCACCTTTTATATAAGTATTAGAAGGTATGATAATTGGTTTGCTAACTATATAAGTTCCAGCAGGAAAATAAACTATGTTAACTCCAGATCCTGCTTCAATAGCAGCTTTAATTTCGTCAGTATCGTCTGTGGTTCCATCACCTTTAGCACCAAAATCTTTAACTGATATAAGCTCCTCTAATTTGTTTTTTGTTGTTCTTACAACACCTCCAGTATTAGAGTTAGTAAATGGAACTGCCTCAGCATTAACAGGTATGCCACTAAAGTTATAATTAGGATTAGCTTCTACCCAATGACTACCATTAGTATCTGTATAATATATATAAGTAATACCTGAGTTCGCGTCAAACCATCTTGTACCAGGATTAGGGTTTGCTGGTGGAGTAGTAGAAGCACTGTCTTGATTATTTAATTGATTATTTTTTAACTCTTGTGCTGCAAATAGGAATTGATCTTGGTTACGGTTTAAATCTATTGATCTAATTGAAGACCCAACTGAATGACTTAAACGTGTATCTAAAGAAGTTTGCCTATATATAACTACGTTGTTTGTACCTGCTGGAGGTGCTGTTACAAAGGTAAGATTAACACCAGAAATTGTATAATGAGTTGTTTCTGTTTGTACTACACCACCTACCTCTACTTTTAAATCACTAGTTTTTGTTGCTTCATATTCAATTGTAAATGGGAAGATCTTTTGAGATGCATTCCCATTAAATAGTTCTTTAGTTGTCTTTGTAGTAACTGGCATTTTATTTAGTTTTTAATTATTGGTGGTGGTTATCTATTCTGTAATTGAAGAACTTTATCTATATCACCTAATCTTGAAGACCTCTCAATTTCAGCGTTAATGAATTGTGTATTTGCTACTTCTTCAGCTTCATCAATTCTACTTTCAGCCCACCGTTGTGAATCTCTTAAAGCTAGGTTTAATTCATGATGTAAGTTTAAGAAATCTTGCCTATTAAGTTTAATTCCTTTTCTTGCAGCTTCTTTATAAGCTTTTCTAAACTGCTTACCAGTAGCTGTATGGTACATAATGTGCCTAACCTTATCTCTGAAATATCCGTCTTGTCCGATGAGTTGAGTTACTTGAGAACGCTGTGAAGGTGTATATTCAACACCTCTACCATTAGTTCTTAAAGAAGGTCTACCATCGAATTCAACATCAATAAGGAATTGTTTCTCAGGTGTCAAACCTTCACTAACTTTCCATAGTGGTGAATAAGTATTCCAAACTCTAGTAAAGAAGCTAGTAGGTTCTCCAACTTTTGTACCATCCATCCAGTCATAAAGATCAGGTAATGATTCCTTCACTATTGGATTTCTATTAGCAAGTAATTGGAAGAAGTCTTGTTCTACTTCTTTTAACTGTGGAGTAAGTAAACGAGAGAACTCATTTCTTATACCACTACCAGGCATAAAGCTACTACCAAAGCTTGCTCCCCATCTAGCTAATGCTGCAGGGTTTCCAGCTAATACATCATTAAGTGGTTCTAGACCAGCTGTAAATGATTTATTAGTTAGGTTAGCTGATAGTAAATGTCCAGCTTTATTAAGTGTAAGTTCTAAAGATGGTTCATCTAACGTATCAAAGTTATCCATTACATCAGCTGTAAAGGCTAACCAATCACTTAAAGCACCAAGGTTCTCATAGCTATACCAGTTCCCATCCCATCCTTTATAAGTTCTAGGTTTCCATCCATGTTCTTGTCTTACTTTTTGACGTTCTCTATCATATATACCATTACCACGTAGTCGATCACCAGTAAATAATGTAGCTGCACCTATAACAGAAAGAGTTCCAATAGCTTTTCTACCTTTCAATTCAGCTCTAACTGTACTGTAAGCAGCTTCCATATTCTCATCAATTGCAATACCTCTACTAGACAACAACTCTTGTACCTTTAATTGATCCATCTGTTCAAATGGCTGTTTAAAGGCATTCAAATCATTTATAAATAAACCAAGAGGATTATGTGAACCACTAAAAGCAAGTAGGTTCATTGATGTTTTAGGGAACATTAAGAATGGTTTTAAAGCAGGTGCTCTCTTTATTAACTGACTTAAAGAATCTACTGCTTTGTTATCCAAGTTCATCGCTATCTCTCTACTGGCATACTCAACAGCTTTATCTGTTATGAATCCATTGTTATCAAACATTTCATCATAGACACCATCAGAGATCTTCTTTAAATCATTAGCTTCAAATTGTTTACCTGTACCAACTAAGGTATCAAACGCTCTACCTCTAGCTTCAATATTACCTACAAATGCTCTGGTGAATCCATCAAATGCTGTCATAGCATTAGCACTAAATCTAAGTAATGGATGTTCAGCTAAGTCATTCATAGCCTCTATCTGATTAACTATTGCAGATGGTCCATATAAACCTTCAGCTTCTTTAGCATCAGCAAATGAACGTAGTAATGTCATTTGATCTGAGTTCTTTCTAGCTATGTCATCACGCATGATGTAACCAACAGAACTAGGATCACTTGAAGCACGTCTAAATACCTGATTCATATGGCTATAAGCCTTTTGTAAGGTATCTCCCATGCCTATTGTGTACATATACTGAGCACGTCTAAGAGTATCGAAGTCACCATGAACTAAAGCACCAGCTGATGTAGCAATAGGTCTTTCAATCATTAAAGCTAAGTTAGATAAACCAGCTTTTAATGGTGTACCAACAGCAGATAGTACTGAGTTATAGATGTTAGCCCACATACCTTGAGTCCAAGCTGATGGCATATCAACCTTTCCATCAAAGAAAGCCTTTTTAAATACTCCAGTTGAGTTTTTAACATACTCATTTAATGCAGTAATAGTAGATACCTTTCCATCTGTTACTTCATAAGCAAGCATTAAAGGACCAAGTAACTGAGGACGTTCTGATTTAACAGCTCTAAGTGTATCCATAGTCATCTCAGACTCTTGTTGAATACGAAGTAAAGCTTTTAAAGTTTCATTCTTCTCATTCTTAATGGCTTCCATAGCCATTTTCTTGGTAACTGTTTTCTTATTAACTCGATTCCAAAGGTTAAGCATATTTAAAGCTCTACCTCTTGCATAAGAGGTTTGACCTTTGATCTGCATAAGATATTGAAGCCTATCTAATACTTGTTCTTGAGCACGTTTAACAGCAGGAGTACCATCCATCAAACGAGCACCTTCAGCCATATCTGATACTTGACCTGCAAAAGATGTACCTATATATGCCTGTGCTCTAGCTATATCCATATTAATGAATTCATCCATATAACCACGGATAGCTTTAAAGACACCTGCATAACCTTCTGAAGTTAAAACCTTTGCTCCTGTATCAACATCAGTACCAGAGAAAGGTTCTAAGGTTCGTTTCATCTCATCTACATCCATACGATATAAATCAGCTGCTAACCTGTCTCCAGCATCCATAACTTCTGTATGGCTTATGTATCTCCCATTGCTTAATTCATATCCATACTTTGAATCTTTAAGAATATCAGCTTGATCTGTGATTAGTTTTAAACCAGCATCATCTGCCTCAAGTCCAAACTGTATAGCTGAATCTGTAAATACACTTCCTACTCTTCCATGTACTGTATCTAAATTCTTTTCAATTCTTACCTGATCAACTGAAGCTCCTATGATACCCATATCATCTGAAGTTCTTAATCCAGATTCTGTGTAGTCATATAAATCATGTACACCAAAAATAGGTTGATCTAAGTTAACTGATTTAAGTGTGTTTGTTGCACCTAGTTCATCTAATTGATCGGATCTCCTTTTAATTGAATTTAGAATCTCATTCTCAGCAGGATCTTTAGCAAGCTTTTCCTGTTCTTTCATTTTCTTTAGAACATTCTTAGCCTTCTCATTCTCAGGAACCCATTGAGTAGCTTTCTTGACTCCACGTAGTGATTTAAAGAGTTTCCCAAATCCAACTAAGACATCAGATCCAATACCAATACCTGCACCTTCATTTCTATTCTTCTGTCTTTTAACATCAGGGCTATCACTATCTAATGTAGCCCAGTCATCAGGTATCCATCCCCATGTACGTGGCCAGCTACTTTTTAAAGTACCCATTAGGTTATGGTCCTTTTCTTGTACAGCTGCTGTTTCATCAACTGCTATACCTGTACCTACTCCGATACCTGCATTAGCAAACCATTTAAAAGCTGCATCATTACCTAATGACCAACCTAGTTTTCCATGAGCTGCCTTACCTAGATTTTTAAACTTAGCTGCAGCCCATATAGTAGGTATTACAACTGAAGATATTTCTCGAACGGCTTGTGCAGCTTGTGATTCAAATTCAGGAATCTTTTTAAGATTGCCTTCCTCGTTGGTCATAAAGGTTTTAGCTCTACCACCAGGAGATATTTTATTTAAAGCATCAACTCCAAAGTCAACTACTCCTGTAGGTACTGCTAAGGCAAGACCAGCGGCAGTTTCGAGTACATTTGGACCTTCTTCTGTTTCTTTCTTTGTTGCTCCCGTAGAAGCACTTTGTGGTTGTTGAGGTGATTCAGCAGATTCTTCTTCTGCGAGTTGTTCAGATTGTAAAGTTTGTTGAGTTCTTAACTCTTCTTCAGCTAGTAACTCTTTTCTTTTATCTTCTTCTAACTCAGGCGTACCATTGAATATCTCATCAAGCGGATTTAAGTCCATAATTTATTATTGAAATGCTGGTCGTTTTAAATTGTTTAAAGCATTGATATCTGTACCACCACTGTATTTCCAGACACTCTTCCACCAGTCAGCTTCATTATCTTCATTTAACTCACCTAGATCATTAATCGTTGCAGCATGAGCAAAGGATATACCAGTTTCTTCAGCTACAGCATTTAATGTTTCATAGTCATAAACAAGTTCTGTATTTTCAACACCTGTTGTACCCCAACCTCTAGATACACTATCTAATGTTTTATCTTGGTTAATTAAAATCTTTCCTTCTGGTGTGACGTTGTTTTCTAAAGCTTCATAAGAAGGAGTTAATTCAAACCGTTCTACTTGAAAGTCTGGATTATTTTCATTCCAAGCATCTACTTGTAGGTTTAAAGCAGTAAGTGGATCGATACCTAATTTATCACCTAACCATTTAGCTAATGGAGGTTCAGTCCAACCTGCTTTACCATAACCTTTAAAAGCAGTAGCTAATGCAGCTCCATCAAAAAAAGCACCAGGACTATTTAAAGCATCTGTACCCATAGAAGTTAAGTAACTTGTATGAGTTTGTAGTTTCATATTTGCTGCTGTTTGGTTTTGATATACAGCCGTTGGGGTATCGAATATATTAAAACCATTTGCAGTTTTAAATCCTTTTACTTGTAACCTTGCTTGGAATTGTGCATTAATTTCATTAAAAGCTTGTTCATGAGGATTAGGAGTATCTACTGAAACTAAATCCTGTACACGCTTCATATACTGTGCTTGCATTTGTGCAACCAGTATTCGTGCAGATGGATCTCTAGTTCCATCAGGTAAAGCTCTAGATTGAACATTTACAGCATCTTTAATTGCTTCTAGATATACTTTCTGTTGAGTATTAGCACTGGTTTGTAGTTGAGCTACATCTTGTAATTGACGTTGAACTTGCCAAGGAAATTCAGCTAGACGATCTTTAGTTAGTAGACCCATATCAGCTAAGTCTTCTGCAGCTTCTGTGTACTTCTCAATAGTCTTAGCTTCTAAAGTTAAATCACTTTCAATGTAAGCAAGTTTTGAACTCCTCTTACCTGGGTAATCTTCTTCTAAACTTCTTTTATCTTCCCTAACCATATCCTCAGTTATTTCTTCACCGTTATCAAACATCTTTCCATACTTATCTACTAGAGCTGTTTCATCTTTTGCAAACTCAATGGTTTTCTTTCCCTCAACCATTTCATATTCTCTTTTAGCTCTGTCATATAAAGCTTCTTGTAGCTCATTCATTTTACCTGGAAAGTGATCTTTAATCTTTACAGGTTTACTACTACCTTTAGGAGTGAAGTATGTTTCACCAAGAGCAGTAATATCATCAGAATTTAATACTCCATTATCTATAGCTGTTTTAGCTATTTCAAAACCTGAATCTTTTGATTTACCTAGACCCTGAAAATCATGCTGCATCTTTTCAGAATATCTAATTAAAGATAAACCATCTCCAGCTTTAAGACCTTGTATTAATTCTCTACTAGAAGATTCTTTTCTTTCATTTTCTATAAAGGTTTTACGTCCTGCATACCAAGATCTATAAGCTGCCTTTTCTGAATTACGTTGTTCAGGGAAGACGTACTTGTTTATGATTGCTGGATTAATACCTGCAAACTGTTTATAGAAGTTCTTACGATAGTCAGATAGTTGACCATTATATTCAGCAGGATCTAATGCACTGGTTATACCTTCAACAGTAGAGGGATCATACTCATTAGCTCTATCCTGAGCCCAAGCAATAGTAAAACCTAGTTGTTTGTTAGGAGATAATCTTCTAAACCTCTCATCTAAAAAGATATCAGTTTCTGTATATTTAGAACCTATAGCACTTAATTGAATATCTTCTTCTCGTAAAGATTCCTCAACCTGATCAAATTTATCTGCATCTTCTTTGTTAAAGCCATCTGTATAGTAAAGGTTCATACCTTCAGCCATATCGTTTGCTCTACTCTCTTCAGCTTTAGCAGTAATTACTTTGCCTAATTTCTGTGAGAACTGAGATAACATTCGTGCATTATTCTCAGCATTCTTTACTCTTGTTCTATCGTTCTCTCGTAGTTGTGTATAGTACCTATCCATACCACGTTCAACGAGTCCATAGTTATATTGAAGGGCTGGTGTGTAATCTGCAGAACGAACTGGATTAAAGTCACCGCCTTGGAAAGGTGTTTGTGTCATTGTTTAATATCCTCTATTACCAGTTAATCCATAATTAAATGCTGCAGGGTCATCGAAATCTAAGTCAAAAAGATTAGATCTTTTACCATAATCAACAGCTGAAGGTGTCTTAAATTGTTGATAAGCACTGTAAGCATCTAATCCAGCACTTGCTAATGCCAAGAAAGGTGATGTTTGATTCAGTACAGGTGCAGGTGGTGCAACATCCTCTACTGGTGCAAATGCAACATTGGCAAATAGATTGTTCTTATTAGCCACTGCAGCTCTTCTAATACTTTCTACATTCTCTTTAAATGCTTCTTGTGATCTAGTTAAAGCCCATGCTTGTCTACCAGCCGTCCTCTCTAACTTACCTATATCTAGTGTATTAATTCTATTTACTGATCTACCCGTTCTTCCTGCTGCAGATAACTTTCCACTACCTTCTAGATATTTAATAAATGCAGATTCATTAGATTGTATTGCAGATGCAAATGCTTTGTTTAAGCCATCTTGTGCTTTAGCATAACCACGTGCAGCTGCAAGATTACCTTCATCTATATCTTGTGCATATTTTGTTTTTTTAGCTCCCCAAATAGAAAGAGTTTGATACCAATTTCTTTCTCTTGTTTCTACTTGGTATTTATGATTGTTGATAGCTGCTCGGTTTGCGGCTCTTTGTTGTTGTTGTTGTCCAATAAAGCCTAAACCTGCGTTAGCTATGGCTAATGCTGCTTGCCATGCCATAATGTATTCTCACGAATTCTATAAAGGATAATTTGTTTGGACCAAACTCAATCTCTCGTAAGAACTTGAATCCAAGGAATTTAAGTAGCTTTAGATGGACTGTATTTCGTTTGTCAACGACATTCCACAGCAACTTATCGGGTTGTCTTTCTACATAACGTCTAGCTTCCCTAGCAAACGTTATTGGGTAGTCATGAATAGCAGGTGTACATAGCATCCAGATTTGACCTCCAAGGTCTACTCCAGCCATACCGGCAGTCTTGCCGTTAGGCACCGTGAAGTACACGCAGGAGGGCTTCTGAACTGCATCTAATAGTGCTTCTGTTGCATCCATACCATGACCCTCTTCGACCTCTCTACGGTCTTCTGGACGCAGGTTAGAAGCCACCTCTTTGGCAGCCTCTAACGTAATCTTATGAATGTATTTAGACACTCTTATAAAACTTATTTGTATAATCTCCTTCCCACGTCATTGAAAATAAAGTGGCTGGAGTTGGGTGTGTTGATTTAAGGGTAAGAGTTAGATTTGTATTCTTTTCATATATAGGTACGATTTTCTTTACAACATTATCTACAGAAACACTACCTGCTTCATATGAATCAGATATTGGAGTTTCATGTGTTTGGGTATAATCAGGTTTACCAGTTCTTTTAATAGTTGTTTTATACATACCAGACGGACCAAGACTAAACTTAATCCTATGTACAACTAATGAACTATGAATTTGAGATCTGTACTGTTGACCTAATTGTTGTTGTAAATAAATAGTAGGAAACTGTACTTCCATATCGTAGTTATATCCAACCACAACACTTTCACTAGACCAATCACCAGCAAGTTCAATGTTGGATCCGTTAATAGTAGCTGTACTATATCTACCTGATGATTCTGCACCAGTTGAAATAACTACTAAACCTGTATCAGATGTATCGAACCCTGACGGTTTAGTGAATGATGATTTTGTCCCATCATAATTAATAGAAGCTGATGATACCGCAAAGCTATTATCTAAATGAACGTTATAAGTAACATCATCATCTGTAACTACTAGTGAACTACTTAATCCTCTTATCGATAACCGTTGCATAGTATATACATTATCTTTTTTAACGATTGCAAATAATGCATCATCAAGCATTGCTATATGTTGTATGTCAGCACTTAACTCCCACTCAAACCAAGCTTGTTGAATACGCTGTGCTGCTGTTGTATGGTATCTAAATCCATATAGCTTTTTAGTTCCTTTAATTCCAAAGAATATAACTTGGTTCTCTCTGGAATTAGCTATCATATTTACATTACTAGGAAAGCTTTTACTTATAGCTTTACTTTGTTCTAATACGTTTGGTTCACCTTCTCTTAATACAGTGGACATTTCCCAAAAACGAGTGTATTGACCTGCGTTATCTAAGAAAGCTATTGTTGTACCAAGTGATACAGGGTTAGTATTGAAGTTAAAATTATAAGCAGATAGGGCGTTTATCTTTGCAGTTAAGGGACTTAAGACATCACTATCGGTAGTCAACATAAACTGTTGATTCTTAGTGAATAAGATTAAACCAGAGTTAACCTGTAAACCATCATATACAATTGCTGGATACTCAGAACTACAAGATAAATCAATGTTATCTGTAGCTGTGTAGGTGATGGCTGACTTCGGCCAGAAATTAAAGAAGTCTCCAGGTCTAGACATTATGACATTCTCATCACTGAGTATGACAAGCCTGTTCCTAAAGAACAACATCTTATTAACTGTCTTACTTATAAATGAAGGTTCAGGAACTGTTGTTGTATCTCCTACTAAACGATTCTCCCAAGTTATTTGTTCTACTTTAAATGTTCCATCAGCTTGCCTTACAAGTTGTACAGGCATAGTATCTGGATCTAAAGTTGTTTTAACTCCAGGTTCAGGACACTCTTCCCAAACACCTTCACCATCTAAATAAGTACCATCTGCTTTTTGTTTACCAATAAACTTTACATAGTAATCATCTTCATCAGCTTCACTATTAGCTACCTTTACTACATACCCATGTTTACATTGACTAGGTAGATCAGATACATCTTTAACTGAATCAGTGAATACATTTAGTAAATCATTTACAGGAGTGCTTATTTGAAATACATTAGTGCCATTAGCATCAGACGTTGGGTTTCTTTTTATATATATTCCATTACCTATTATCTCAGTAAGGTTTCCTGTAAAGTTATTACCAGTAGCAGCATCACTTATTATTTTACTTCTTATATCACCAAGAATACTTTCAGCAGTAACTGTAGTTTTAGTATCAAAGGAGGTAGGTATAGGACGTATTAACCCAAGGTTAGCTTGAACTTCTGAAGTACTTACAGCTTTAACAGTGACTTTATAGTAGGCATCTTTCAACCAAACATTAAAATAATCACCTTCATTCCAGCCTTCACCACCATATAAAAGATCGTGTGTTGTAGTATATCTAGCCTGATAGATAGTTTTACCGTCTTCGCCATCTTCTGTATCAGGTACTGATTGACCAGTTGTTGTTAAACGAAAGTATAGATTTTTAGCATCATTATTAGCGGTATCATCTGATTTTTTAACTTGTACTGTGTATCTAAAATTTTGTTCTGTAAGTGTGTTAAATGCAGCTGCAGCACCAGAACCACCACCACCACCAGTAAATCCAATTGTTGGATTAGCAGTATAACTAGAACCAAGATCAGTTAGCTTTACACGTACAACTTTATCACCCTCAATATATGCAGTAGCTGCAGCATCAGAACCAGCACCACCAGTAAATGTAACTCCAGGAGCTGAACTATAACCAGAACCACCATTCGTGACCCTAATCGAGCCACCTGCAGAACCACCAGATGGAATACCTCCTACAGCATTGTCATCTATTAAATCGACATTATCTGATATTGCAAATATTTTTGTACCTACATTTGGAGCAAATCCATCTCTACCAACACCACAAGAATCATCACATGCACTACCTGTTATACCAATTTGATTTATTCTGGTAGAATGTAGTCTCATATTCTTACCAGTATCTGTACAGTAGTTATTACTTGATGCAATTCTTTCTACTTCGATTCTTGTAACGGTTGAAACTGTTTTAGTATCAGTATTATCAAATAAGTTAAGTGAATATTGACTAGCATAAGCAACCTTCTTTAATTCTATATATGCCTCTGGTGATCTAACAGTCTCAACTGTCGCAGACATAGCAGCAGTCTTATTCCTATTTAAGATATAGGTATAGTCATTAAGAGTAAGTGTTTGTATATCTGAATCAGTGATGGTACCGCCACTAGGAGCTTGCTTTAAGTAGTTCTTTAATGCTGTCTCTTTACCTGACTCATAGGTAACTGTACAAGGTGCTCCAGTATCACACCTCCACATTTTAAGCTCACCATCGTCTAACTGTATCTGACCTATGTACTGTTCGTTTTCGTCTCTATAGTAATGAAACCATTTACTATTATTCGGATAAGCACCTAAGTCTGAACCTATTAATTTACCACCAGGTCTCTTAATTAAACCTTTAGTTACATCAGGTAATACATTCTTAGCTACCTTTAATTGTCCTGGTGTTTTTAATTCGTCTGGTTGCTCTGATATACCACTAAAATAATTAGGTATAGTTTGAGTGATGCTTGTCATTATCTCATAAGTGCATTGTATGGTTTGTAAGGTAAATATGAACTTTCATGTGGTACACCAAAGAATGAATGATCTCCTTGATCACATTCGTATTCCATGCATGCAGCTCTAGATTGTGCTTCTTGTACTTGTAGTAGCTTTACTAACTCTGCGTTCGATACAAGTTGTGTAGCAGCCCTTACAGCTGCTCTATATATTATATATCTCTGAAATATTGGTGGTATTTTTTCAAAGGCAAATAGATGAGTTACATCTATATCGATATCATTATCGAATTCATAAGTATGGTTTACTAAATCATATAGTTTTCCTTCTCTTCTAACTACATCAACATGTTTGTTATTACCATCTGTAGTATCAATTCTAAGATATGTATTCGGTATAGTTATATGTTTTGTTGTAGTATCTGGTGATTGTTTTATGTGGTATTCCCTGTTGAAATGCCATCCTTCATTTTGTACATCTTTATTTACTTCACTTAAAATATTATATATAAAACCTATCTCTGGGTTTGTATAATCTAGCGTAGTAATTGGAGATTGACCGATAGCTCCCAGTATAGAATTGACTGCGGATAATTCGGTATCGAGTTCAGTTGTTGTGGTAGCCATAGGTTATATAAAAAAAAGAGAGCCATAAAGACTCTCTTGTATAAATAATTAAAACGCAGTTGGAGCTGTGTTTGTTGTATGTAGTTCAACAGCAGCTGCAGGATTAAGATAATCTGCGCCCATTGCTAAACGTCCAAGAATAATATCTCCTTGGTAGATCACTGATACGTCTCCACTTGTTACTTGAACTTGTGGTCCGATAGCTTCAACAACACCTGCGGCTTCCTTTTGGAAGATTAGTCCACATGATGTATCAAAAGAAGCAGCTTCACCATAGTTGTTATTAACACCATTGATTCCACCACCATCAGGAATATCTGCACCAACAAAGTCACCAGCATTATCTATAGTCGTAGCTGTACCGAACTTACCTTGGAAAGGTATGTTCATTGACTTATAGATTTTAATACCAGCTATTTCAACAATACCGTTACCTGACTGTAAGGATGAACCCTGTGAGTCACGGTTAACTAGACCACTATCTCCAGTTTGTTGGATAAGTGCATAGTATTGACGTGGAGAAAGTACAGCAACTCTGCCTTGTGAGCTTACGCCTTTCTCATCGAGAACAGCAGCAGCATCATAGAAAGCTGTTACAAGCTTAGCTGCATCAAGTGCATCAGCAGCAGCACCAGTACCTGAACCAACTTGTATAGTTGTTCCACCTGGCTCTACTTTATTAGTAGCAGAGATTGGAGAAGCTTTACGAGCACCACGAGTGATAGCTCTGAAGATATTTCTATCGTATGTCTCAGCTAAAGCGTAGCCGATCTTCTTAGATATCTCACCACGTAACTCATAATGAGCAAGTGTCTCATCTAAATTATAAACGAAAGCTGAACTGATTAAGAGATCGTCCATGACGATTGTCTTTTCAGCTACAGGCATTGCGTTCTCTTGTCCCAAAATTGGGGTGCCTGGTTCATGATATGAACTTGACATGCGTCCCGTGTAGATGAACTGCAATGATTTGCCGTTCTTTAGGGTACGCTTCATAACAAGATCCCTAGCAATTGTATTGTGCTGGAATCCTTTAAATAGTTCACCAGAGAACAGTTTCAAATAAGTATCATACTTGGTGTCATAAGCAGTACCAAGTGCTAATGGAGTTGAAGCTGTACTATTCTGGCGACCTAATGCGGTTGTTAAAGCATTAGCCATTTTTCTTGTCTTTTAAAATGTAGTGAATGTATATTTACCCTTGCATGCAAATTAGATTAATCGTTTTTGTGGTCTTTCCCACCGTCTAGACGGCTAATAGGTATCCTGCGTACAGGGCTAAGAGCCAAATGAAAGAGAGGTCCGACTCTGAGGTGCCTCTCTTCCTGTGATATTAGAAACTATACTTAGCTCCTAGTTTTGTGCTGTAGTTGTTATCAGCGTCTTCCACTTGTGCGAAAGATACTTCACCATAAACACCAAGTTTATCTGTAGCAGAGACAGAAGCACCAAGCTTGCCAGAGAAATTAGACTCTGAATCAACGCCATCAGCAGCATTAATTGTCTTACCGCCTTG
>VTLG01006382.1_pt1 | contig 15953 bp, 20 predicted proteins | sample 4694571 | NCBI WGS metagenome assembly VTLG01 (sample SAMN12604809, study PRJNA352737) | marine metagenome | biome: ENVO:00000447; feature: ENVO:00000209|ENVO:00000569|ENVO:01000036; material: ENVO:00002151; isolation source: viral sequences binned using virsorter ...
CCGAAGCAATTAAAGAACGTAGTGCATTTTTAAAATCTGGTGCTGTTGTAAGAAACTCACTTCTTGATGCAACAGAAGGTGGAACAAGAATACAAGTTCCAGAATTTAACCCAATCGCTCCAACTGAGGAAATCTTAGATGGTACAGCAACATGGGGTACAAGTAACTCTGGTTATTTGACACCACAGAAGATTGGTACAGGAACACAGATCGCAACTATCTGTCACAGAGGTTTTGCGTATGCTGTTGATGACGTAGCTGTATTGGCTGCTGGTGAAGATCCAATGGGTCACATCAGAAACCAAATCGCAGATGCTATCAACAAACTAAACTCTGCAAGACTATTCAGTCTATTAGATGGTTTGTTCGGATCTACTTTCGGACCATTGGGTGCAAACGCACTTGATCTAAGTGTAGGTGCTGCTTCTGGTGCTGCTGAAGCAAACTTCTTAACAGCTTCTACAGTTGCAAGAGCAAGAAACCTTCTTGGAGAAAGAGGCGAAGAGCTAGACACTCTAGTAATTCACCCAACTGTTGCTTACTACCTATATCAGGTTGGTATGTTAACTTTCTCTACTTCTGCATTATCAACTGGAACTGGTATCCAATGGGGTGGCGGTGGCGTTGGTGTTACTGAAACATCAATCGGTCAGTTTGCAGGAATGAATGTTGTTATTGACTCTCAAGTTAATACAGTTGCTCCTGGTACAACAGGTCATCAGAAAGAATTCCGTTGCTACTTAATTAAGTCAGGAACAATTCTTGAAGGAGAACAGTCTCCTCTAGGTATTGAATCAGATAGAAACATCTTATCTAAGCAAGATGTTATGTCTGTTGATTACCACAGTGCTTATCACGTTATGGGAACTAAGTGGACATCTGCCACAGATAACCCAACTAACGCACAGTTAGCTAACGACAACAACTGGGGAATCACATACGATGCGGATTTAATTCCTATAGTCGAGCTAATTGTTAACTCACCACTTGATACAGGTACTAATCCTTAATATCATTAAAGTGTGGTCATCAAACCTCATCAATTATTGGTGGGGTTTTTTCTTTACGCTACAATAAAACTAAATTACCCTATCAATCGTGGCAGCTACCATAAATGCAACTGTAAAAGGAGAAAATGCTAATAGCTATGTCACATTGACAGAAGCTAATAGTTATTTTGAGACAGTTCCAGATTCGTCTACTTGGACTAATAAAACAGATGACCAAAAGAACAGAGCATTAATATCGGCTACTAGATGGATTGATAGTTTTGTATTTTACGGAGATAGATGCGATGACGGTCAGGCACTTAAATTTCCAAGAAATAATTATCAGGTAGATGGGGTAGAACTATCTTGCAGTATTATTCCACTAAATATTAAGTATGCACAATATGAATTAGCCAGAGCATTGGCAAATGACACAGATGCCATGACGGGTAATTTAGGAACAGACGGAAACTTTTCAGAAGTAAAACTAGGAGATATAGAAGTCAAATACAATACTGCAAGTCAGGGAACAGGATCAGTAAACAATATTTTAGATGTTTACCCTTGGCTACAAAGTTATCTTGGAGCGTATATTCTAGGGGGAGCAGGATCTTTTCAAATGAGGGTAGTTAGAGGCTAATGGCAGGACAGTTAGACGCAGCATTTAAAAAAATTGCAAAGCAAGTGGTGGCTCAACTTGGAATATCATTAGACACCTCTATTGTTTACACACGAAAAGGTGTATCTAGCTATAACAATGCTACTGGAGAATACATAACTGTAGACACAAATTATACAATTAAAGTACCTATCGAGTTTGTACAATCGACTGAAGAATCTGGGTTTCAGGAGAATGTAGCGAGGCTCTTCATTACTCCAGACTTGATAGGTGATAATCAACCTCTACTTCAAGATGAAATAACCCTTACATTTTCTGGTTCAACAAGAGGAGCTAAAATAACAGATATTCGTACATTAAAAGGTGGGCAGGAATACCTGTTCCGTATTGATGTAATTTTCTAATGACTTTAGTAAACGCAAGAGCAGCATTTGAAACAGCAATACTAGACGCTGTTAACGACTCAGATCCTACCGTAACTGTAGTATTCGATAACTCACCTTTCAGTTCACCTGGAAAAAATAAAAAATATGTAATGGTAAATTTAGACTTCAATCAATCCACTATACAAAATCAAGGTGCAGCTACAACTTACTATTCAGGCACAATAAGATGTGCAGTTATGACACCATCTAACAAAGGAACTGCTACGGCTGCTGAAATTTCAGAGTTAGTTATCACTGGTCTTACTTCTGTAAATGCTTCTAACTATACAGACACTTTTTCTGTGTCTCCAAGAGTAACCGAAATCAGTGGACCGTCATCTGTAGTAACCGAAGATCAAAGCCATTTTATGAGTGTAATAAACTGCGACTTCACAGCCAATGCGTAGAGCAAAAGATTTAAAACATCTACCAAATGATTTAGCTGGCCTAATTGTAAAAGGCAGAGCAGAAGCAGCATCGGAAATTCATTTTTCTCTGCAAAATCGAAGTCCTTGGTTTACTGGAACATTTAACACCGCTTGGCAGATAAAAGGTGCTCCAGTTATACCATCTATTCCACGGAAAGATAATAATATAGATGCACAAAAAACTAGTAGAAAAGCACCAAAAAGGCAAAAGCCAATATACACTTCTTTAGTCAAGATGCTTTACATAGGTAACAAAGCTGAGTATGCAGGATTTGTAATTAACGCAATGGTCAGTCCTTACGATGGAAAGATGTACGAAGATCTATTTGCTGAAAATAGAAAAACAACTCCTAAACCAAATGTTCCTTTTTGGTATTATGTTTATTTACAGAATAATTTTTTAGAAAAAGATATTAATAAAGGATTTCAAATGGCAGGGTTCAAACCAAAACGTAACTATACAATGCACAAAGGTACGAGTGCTTAAATTTATACTTTGAGTTATACTACAAGAATAAATACAATTTTTTATGCCAACAGAAAGAGCAATCGACAAACTAAAAGCAGCTTTTAGTGTCCAAGAACGTAGTAGCTACTCTATTCTTAAGGGAGAAGAACTGGTTCTAAAAATATTCTGGTCGCCTCTTACAATAGCTGATAGAGACACTATAAACAGTACACTAATAGCTATGAACAAGGGTAAAGAGGAAGGTAACTTAGACTTTGCTCTTCAAGTTATTGTCACAAAAGCTGAAGATGAATCAGGTGCAAAAATGTTTTCGTCAGCAGACTTACCAGCATTAAGAAGAGAGATTCCAATGTCAGTTTTGTTAGACATAATGACTAAAATGCAGGGAGTGGGCGAGGAGGAAAGCCCCGATGCCGTAAAAAGATAAAATAAAAGACGATAATTTTGTATATCTGCAATTTTTTATTGCAGAACAACTCGGATACACATTTAAAGAGTTAAGAGAAAGAATGTCCACCCAAGAGCTATACGGATGGAACGCTTACTTTCAAATAAAGTCTGAGCGAGAAGAAGAAGCCTACGAAAAAGCAAAAAGACAAGCCCAAGTTCGTAAAGTACGCTAAACTTTTAATATCCGTGTATTCTGCAAAAATCAGTGGCATCTGAATATAGCGTAAATATAAAATTAAATACTGCTCAAGTAAAAAGAGATTTAAAAACAATAGGCGATGGAATAGGAAATTTAAATAGAAAACAGTCAAGAGGAACTAAAACAGCTTTATCAGACGCAGAACAAGCATTAAAAGTAAAAGTTACCCAGCTTGGTTTAGAAAATAAAATTTTAAGAATACAAAATTCACTTGGTCCATTAAGCACGAAAAACATCCATCAAAATAAAGTGATGGCTCAGTTAGCAAATGCTCAGTTAAAGACAGATCAAAAAGAATTTACTCTGGCTAAACAAAGTATTGCAATGGCAGAGAAAGAGATTCAATTAAAAAAAGTAGATTTAAATCTTAGTAAAGCTATAGCAGAAACCGAAAGAAAAAGAATATTACTTAGAGGAAGAGACACAGGATTCAGTGCTGCACAGTTTGGACCGCAAATAAAAGGCTTTGGTGAGATGCAAGGTCCAAGACTTCCTCCTATAACATCAAGTGCTCTTAACTTCGATAGAACTACAGGAAGGTTATTACAGGGACCAGCAGGATCTAGTCGAAATACTAGAGGAAATTTATTAAGAAGATTTGGCCCAACTAGGGGTTTTGATTTTGGCAGTGCAGCGATAAGTGGTGGTTTCCCTCTGTTATTTGGTCAAGGTCCTATAGGTGCGTTAGCTGGTGGTCTTGGTGGTGGTATTGGTGGAATGTTCGGACAGATGGGTGGTTTTGCAGGAGGTATTGCAGCTACAGCTATTGTTCAACAAATTCAAAATACAATAAATGCTGCATCAAAATTAGGACAGGCATTTAATACATTGACTCCTGATGTCGAAGGACTTACAGCAGCTTTAGGAGCAAATGGAACAGAAAGAGAAAAACAGATTGAATTAATTAAAAAGACAGAGGGAACTCAAGCAGCATTAGCAGTCGTAACTGAACAATTAAATCAGCAAATAGGAGAAAAAGGAGTTAAGAATCTAAAAGAGTTCGGAGAAACTGCAAGACTTATCGGAAATACGTTCCAGTTGCTAGGAACTAAAATGTTAGCAGCTTTAGCACCTGTGATAAATTTACTTGCTGCTCCCCTAACAGCAGAGGCAACAAGAGCCGAAACAAACAGACTTGCAAATATTGGAGGAGCAAACACCGATCAAGAATTACAAAATTTACAAACAAGATTAAATAATGTTGGAAGTGGTAGATCTGCTAATAAACAACGTGAAAGAATACAGAGACAGATAGAGGCCAGAAAAGAGGAGCTTGCAATAATCGGAAAAGGTTTAGAAAGACAACAAACTATAAATATGGTTGAGGATTCAAGGTTAAAGAAAATAAGACAGCAGAATGATTTATTGAAGGCAAAAATTAATGGCAACCATGAGGAGGTTTTACTGGCACAACAAGTTAACGAAATAGCTAGAGCGATGTTAGACGATGGGCTAACAGAACAAGAAATAGACCGTAAAAAAATTGAAGATTTACTAACACAGAATAATTTAATGGAAAAGCAAGCACAGCAAGCAGAAAAAGTAAGGCAGCAATTTGCATCATTAGGTCAATCGCTTGCAACAGATGTTGCAGATGGTCTACAGGGTCTTATCCGTGGTACGTCTACTTTGGGAGATATGCTCAACAATGTGCTAAATAAAATGATTGATGCAGCATTTAACATGGCTTTGTTTGGAAATCCAGGTGGACAACTGAGTGGTGGAGGAGGATTATTTGGTTCGCTGTTTAGTGGGATTGGTTCAATATTCGGAGGTAACAAAAATAATTTTGGAGGAGCACCTTTAGGTCCACTAGGAAATCCTCTTAGTCAACATACCAGTTTAGTAGTAGGAGAAAGAGCAGGAGGAGGATCAGTAAAAGGTGGAAGTGGCTATCTTGTAGGAGAACGTGGACCAGAGCTATTCACACCTGGAGTTTCTGGTATGGTTACACCAAATAGTGCTCTTGGCGGTACAACAAATGTTGTAGTAAATGTAGATGCCTCTGGCACAGATGTTCAGGGAGATGAAGAGCAGGGAAGAGAGCTTGGTCGTCTTATCTCGGCTGCGGTACAATCTGAGATAATACAACAGAAGCGACCTGGAGGAATACTTGCATAATGGCTACTTTCCCTTCAATAAAACCTACATACGGAATCCGTAAAAGATCTAGACCATTAACTAGAACTATTCGTTTTGCTGACGGGTATGAACATAGACTTCTATTTGGTTTGGCACAACATCAAAATCCAAAAGAGTTCAGTCTTACTTACGAAGTATCAGAAACAGATGCAGATACAATAGAAACATTTTTAGATGCTCGTGCAAATGATAGTGATAGTTTTGATTTTGCTGAAGGTTTTTTACCCGAAGAAACTGCCTCAAACTTTAAATTTGTTTGTGAAAACTGGAGTAAGTCAATACCTTATAACAATAGAGCTACGATACAGGCCACTTTTAGACAAGTATTTGAACCAGCATCGTAATGACAGTAAATTCAAAAATATTTAGCAGTCTACAAGACATCAACCCTTCAGCAATTATTGAGTTATTTACACTTCAGTTATCAACTGCATTGCATGGTGCAAACACAATTTATAGATTTCATGCTGGCAGTAATTTAAATGCCAATGGCAAAATAGTATGGGCTGGTAACGAATACCTTAGATTTCCTGTACAAGCATCTGGTTTTTCTTTTCAAAAAGGACAGTTACCCAGGCCAAAACTAATTATCAGTAACGCTACAGGATTAATTTCATCAATACTTTTATCTGTAAATGAAACAACAACTGGTAATGACTTGACGGGAGCTACAGTTACACGAATACGAACACTAGCTAAATTTATTGATGCGGTTAATTTTGCTGACGGAACAAATGCTACAGCAGACAACACAGCAGAGTTTCCTCAAGAAATTTATTCAATAGATCGTAAGGGAACAGAAAATAGAGAAATTGTTGAATTTGAACTAGCTGCTCCAACCGATTTAGCTGGAGTTCGTATTCCAGGTCGTCAAGCGACTCGTTCAATATTTCCCGCTATTGGTACGTTTGTAGGGTAAACATGACTTGGAAATACAAAGCACTACTCCATGCTCAACGTGAAGATCCCAAAGAATCTTGTGGATTGTTGTTAAATATAAAAGGTAAAGAGAGATATTTTCCTTGTAGAAACTTGTCTATGACAGATCATCAATGTTTTATTATCGACCCAGAGGATTATGTAAAGGCAGATAATACTGGCGAAATAGTTGGAGTAGTACATAGTCACCCAATAACTCCACCTACACCTAGTCAGGCAGATAAAATAAGTTGTGAAAAAAGTAATTTACCCTGGCATATCGTAAATCCAAAAACAGAACAATGGGCATATTTAGAACCTTGTGGTTACAAACCACCAATTTTAGGTCGTCAATGGGTGTGGGGTATAACGGACTGTTGGAGTTTAGTAAGAGATTGGTATAAAGAAGAAAAAAATATTGAGTTAAGAGATTGGCAAAGGCCAACCACACCAGAAGAATTTTTAAAAGATCCTATGTTTGAAAGATGTGCATGGCGAACAGGTTTTAGAGAATTAAGACCAGAAGAACCTTTAGAAGATGGAGATTTATTATTTATGAGTATTTTAAATCCTGGATTAAATCATGTAGCATTATTTTTTAAAGGAGATGTAATTCATCATTTAACCGATAGACTATCTTGTAGAGAACCATATTCTGAGTGGTTGCTAAAATGCACAGGAAAGAGGTTACGTTATGCTTCGTAAAGTAAAACTGTATGGAGAGTTAGCTAAGTTTGTCGGACATAAAGAGTTCGAGGTAAAAGCTGAAACAGTTGGTAAGGCAGTAAGTTTTTTAATACATAATTTTCCAGGTATAGAGTCTTTTATGAGTCCAAATTATTATCAAGTAAAAGTTGGCGATTATGATGTAAATGAAGAAGAAATACACCACCCTGTAGGTAAACAGGACATACATTTTATTCCCGTTATTAGTGGTGCTGGAAGAGGTATTGGAAAAGTATTACTAGGAGCAGTTTTAATAGGTATCGCTATAGCAGCACCAGGAGCAGTTTTTGGAGCAGGAGGAGGATTAGGATTTGGTGCTGCTAGTGGAGGATTTAGTTTAGCAGCAGTCGGTGGAAACATAGGTATTGCTCTTGTATTGTCAGGTGTAAGTGATATGCTTTTTCCATTACCCGAACCTCAAAAATTTAGTTCTGAAGAAGATCCACAATTATCATTTAACTTTGCTGGAGTGCAGAACACATCTAGGGCTGGTACTCCCGTTCCAATAGTTTATGGTGAAATAATTACAGGAAGTGTTGTAATAAGTGCAGCAGTTGACACTAACCAGGTAGAAGCATGACAGACGAAGTTAAACTTATTCAAGGTGCTGGTGGTGGTGGCCCTAAACCCCCTCCCCCTCCGTATCGTGCTCCTGATACTTTACACAGTAGAAGTTTTGCCACTGTTCAAGATTTAATATCTGAAGGAGAAATAGAGGGGTTTGCTAGTGCCTCAAAAGCAGAACTTACAAAAGGTACAACTGCTTATGACAACGCAAGTTTAAAAGATATTTTCCTTAACGACACTCCAATACTTGATGCAAATGCTTCAAATAGCAGTCCTGCGGATACTGATTTTAATTTTAAAGATGTAATATTTAAATCTAGATTTGGTACGTCAAGCCAAACAGCATTGAGTGGTATTCCTGCTGAAAGTAGATCACCTACTGGTGTTGGAGTTATTGTAACTACCTCTGCTCCAGTAACTAGACAGATTACGAATACAGACGTAGATGCTGTCATTGTTACTTTAACTTGGCCTCAGATTCAAGTAGCTGAAGATGATGGAGATTTAAGAGGAGATACAGTTGAATACAAAATTCAAATACAACATGATAGTGGCGGTTTTGTAGATAAAGTAGTCTCTTCTGTAAGTGGTAGAACTGCTGATGCTTACCAAAAAGACCATAGAATAGAATTAACAAGTGGATTCACTACAGTAGATGTAAGAGTTCTTCGTGTAACAGCAGATAGCACCGAATCTAACAGGGTTAACGCTTTTCAGTTTACTAGCCTTCAAGAAGTTATAGATAATAATTCAACTTATGCCAATAGTGCCTACACTGCTCTTCGTTTTGACAGTAAACAATTCAATCGTATTCCTTCGAGAAAGTATCGAATTAGAGGAGTGAAGGTAAGGATACCAGGAGCAGGAGCGTCTGGAACTGGTACTCCAACAGTTGATATTCAAACTGGAAGAATTATTTATCCAAGTGGCTACGTTTTTAATGGAGTTATGGGTGCTGCTGTTTACACAAATTGCCCTGCGATGTGTTTACTTGATTTACTTACAAACACTAGATATGGATTAGGTAATCATATAGTTGATAGCAACATAGATTTATTTAGTTTTGTTGCTGCCAGTAAATATTCAAATGAAGAAGTAGACGATGGAACGGGATCTGGTGCAAAAGAAGCTAGGTTTAGTTGTAACGTAAATATTCAAAGTCCTAAAGAAGCATTTGCAGCGATAAATGATTTGGCTGGTGTTATGAGATGTATGCCTATCTGGTCTGCTGGAGGCATAACTTTATCGCAGGATAAAGAAACATCAGCAAGCTATTTATTTAATTTAGCCAATGTGGGAGAAGGTGGTTTTAGTTACTCAGGAAGTAGTTTAAAAACAAGACATAGCGTTGTTTCTGTAAGTTACTTCAATATGGATTCTAAAGAAGTAGATTTTGAAGTAATTGAAGATGCAACAGCAATATCAAAACTAGGAACTATAGTGAAACAGGTAAAAGCATTTGCTTGTACTTCTCGTAATCAAGCTGCAAGGTTAGGTCGTGCAATACTTTTTGCTGAACAAAATGAATCTGAAACAGTTAGTTTTACGACTTCAATAGATGCTGGAGTTGTTGTCAGACCTGGTTCTGTTATTGAAATAAACGATCCAGTGAGAGCAGGAGCTAGAAGAGGTGGTCGTGTAGTATCTGCAACTACTACCACTATCACTATTGATGCAAGAGAACAAACAGGCTTACCAGCTTTAAATGATAATCCAGTTATAAGTGTAATTCTTTCTGATGGAACAGTTGAATCCAAGACTATAACTGATATTACAGGTGCAGTTTTAACAGTAAGTTCTGCTTTTTCCTCTGCACCAAGCACAAATGCACCTTATTTAATATCTAGTACAACTTTACAAACTCAATTATTTAGAGTTATTCAAGTCCAAGAACAAGATGAAGTTAATTACGTTATTACAGCTTTATCGTATGTCGAAGGAAAGTACGCATTTATTGAAAATGGAACTGCTCTACCTACACGGACAATATCAGTATTAAATGCTCCTGCATTACCACCAAGTAACTTAACAATTACAGAGCAAACAGTTGTTATAAATAGTATTGCTAGAAGTAAATTAATTGTAGATTGGCAGCCTGTAGTCGGTGTAACTCAATATTTAGTTAACTATAAAGTTGAAAATGGAAACTATGTTTCTCAAGTTGTATTTAGTAGTGATTTTGAATTATTAGATACTATAAAAGCAACTTATACAGTTCAAGTATTTTCATACAATTCTTTAGGCGAAATATCTGCAAATGCAACTGAAGCTAGTTTTACTGCTCAAGGTAAAACAGCAGTACCAGAAGATGTATCTGGTTTGACTATTGAACCTATTAATGAACAGTTTGTAAGATTAAGATTTACACAGGCAACTGCTATAGATGTTCTTCACGGAGGTCGAGTTTATATACGGCATACAAATCAAACGGGAGGATCTGCTACATTTCAATCTGCACAAGATGTTATTGAAGCTGTATCTGGTAACACAACAGAGGTTATAGCTCCTGCCCTTGCAGGAACTTATCTGCTTAAATTTCAAGATGATGGCGGTAGATTTAGTGCAAATGCAGCAAGTGTAGCTTTATCTATTGTCGATATTTTAGATTCTATTACTGTCAAAACTGATCGAGAAGATACAGATGGAACACCATATAACGGAACAAAATCTAATCTTACTTTTGACTCTACTCTTGGTGGATTGAAACTTACAGATCCAGCAGCAAATGCGAATGGTACTTATGATTTTGTTGATACTCTTGATCTCGGTGGTACATTCTCACTTGTCTTAAAAAGACATTTTCAAGGAGTTGGTTTCTATGTAGGAGATCAGTTTGATAACAGAACAGATAATATAGATACTTGGACTGATTTCGATGGTTCGATTGCTAATGATGTAAACGCAAAAATGGCTGTACGAACCACTACTGATAATCCCTCTAGTTCCCCTACTTATACATCATTTAATGATTTTGCTAATGGAACATTTAAAGGTAGAGGATTTCAATTTAGAATTACTTTAGATACGGCGGATACAGCACAAAATATGAACTTACAGCAAGCAGGATATACAGCAACAATGCCGTCAAGAACTGAGCAATCATCTGTTATTGCATCAGGAGCAGGAGCAAAAGCGGTTACATTTACAGCACCATTTTTTGTTGGAACGTCTGGATTAGGTAATCTTAATAGTTTCTTGCCTTCTGTTAATATCTCTCCACAGAATATGGCATCAGGAGATTATTTTGAGCTTAGCAGTATATCTGGAACTGGCTTCACAGTTCACTTTAAAAACTCAAGTAATGCTAGTATTGATAGGAACTTTACCTACAGTGCTGTTGGTTTTGGTAAAGGAGGTTAACATGGAGAAAAATAGTTACTAACTATGTCTGACGTTACAAACTATACAATCGAAAATGCTTCTGGAGCCAACGTCAGAACTGATTTAAATGCTGTCTTTGCTGCGATCCAATCAAGTAATTCAAAATCATCTGACTTAGCTTCAAGTCAATGTGTAGCTGGTATGCCTTTTCTTAATACCACTACAAATATTTTAAAAATAAGAAACTCAAGTAATGGTGCTTTTACAGAAATAGGAAATATAGATCAAGCTAATTTAGGTTTGTTATCAAAAGCTGGCGGTACTATGACAGGTCCGTTGTTAATAGATGATTCTTCAAGTGCCTCTACTCCAGCATTAAGTTTCGATACAGATACGGATTTAGGTTTGTTTAGAAAATCTGCAAACGTTATGGGATTTTCTTCTAGTGGTACTGAGCAAATTATATTTGATGCTAATGGATTAACGCTTCAAGCACAAAATGATCTTAGATTTGCTGACGCTGATAGTAGTCATTATGTAGGATTTCAAGCACCAGCTACAGTTTCTTCAAGTCTTACTTGGACATTACCTGCTGCTGATGCTGCTGTTTCTGGTTATGCTCTTGTATCTGACGCATCTGGAACGCTAAGTTGGGCTGCTGCTGGAGCAGGTGCTCAAGGTGCAGGAAGTGACAATATTTTTTGGGAAAATGACCAAACAGTTACGCAGAGTTATACTATTACTAATGGACAAAACGCTGGCAGCTTTGGTCCGATTACTATACAATCAGGGGTAACAGTTACAGTTGGTGCTGGCGAAACCTGGACAGTCGTTTAAATTATGAGCACATTAAAAGTCAACAGCATAATACCAGTTGCAGGAGTACCGACAGGCGGTGGCGGTGGTGTAGTTCAAACAGTTCAACACGTAAAAACAGATACTTCTTCGTATAGTATTGCTTCGGGAGCTACACATGATGATACAAACTTTGCAGCATCAATAACACCAACTTCAAGCTCTAGTAAAATTCTTATTCAAATAATGGTAAATCATGGAACTTCAAGCAACCAAACTGGAGCTTTTAACATTATGTGTAATGGAAGTGTTTTAGATGCTGCTTCAGGTGATGCAAGTAGCAACAGACCTAGACTTACAGGCACACATCAGGCACAACTTGAAAATACAGGCAATACAATTTTTATATCGTTTTTACATTCCCCTGCTTCAACATCACAACAAACATATAATTTAAGATGGCGACACAATTCAAGTTCAACAAGAACACATTACATAAATAGAAGTAATGATGATAATGACGCATCTGGAAACGCTATGGGACCAAGATGTATTTCTACTATTCTTCTACAAGAGGTGTCAGCATGATTACTTCCATGTATAATCTAATTAAAAACTAACCATGAGTTTAGATCACGAAGCGATAAGAAAAGCCTATCCAAATGCTGTAACGATTGATGACGGCACAGGAGCTTTTGATGCAAGCGGTAATTCAATAACGCTTGATAATAGTCTTGTTACAGCTGCAAGAACAACTTTAGATACTGAAGCCGCTGCAACTCTCTATCAACGTCAAAGAACAGGGCAAGATGGTTCAACAGACACTATTTATCCTTCTATTGGCGATCAATTAGACAACCTTTATAAAGACATTGTCGCTGGAACAGTAACAACATCAGGTGCTTTTGCCTCTGCAATTAAAGCCGTTAAAGACAAGTATCCCAAGCCATGAGTACATTAAAAGTTAATGAGTTATTAAACACGTCAGGTAGTATATTACCTAGAATAATTCAAGTTCAAGTCACAACAAGCAACACACATGACACGAAAACTCAAGGTGGTGAACTGACAACTTATAGAACAAATATTACTCCAACAAGCTCAAGCAGTAAAATATTACTTATTGCACATATGGGCTGCATAAGTTCTGGCGGTTCTTATGATGGAGGAATCAGTTTTATGCGTGATGGTTCAGACATATCTGACTCTATAGGAAGTGGAGGCAGTGATATTAATACTTCTTTTGTTTCAGCAATGGATGAAAGTACTACAAATGCAGCTTCGTCAACAGGAATATTTCTTGACGACCCAAATACAACAAGTCAAATTACATATAGCTTAAAAGCAAATCCAAACGGTTCAGAAACCATGTTTATCAATAGAAGAGGACATGACACAACTTATGCTTTTAGGTCTAGTTTAATATGTATAGAAATAGGAGGAATTTAGAATGAAATACGATATTGTATCAGCACTTTTAAGTCTTAGACCAAATAAAAATTTTCAATACTTTCCAGATGTAGGTGGTTACAAAGGCATAAATTATCAAGATACAGATACTTGTCCAACTGAAGATGAATTAAATACTGAACTTACAAGATTAACAAATGCAGAACCGATGAGACTTTTGCGAGAAGAACGAAATAAGAGGTTAGCAACTTGTGATTGGCGAGCTAGTTCTGATCTAACACTTTCAGATGATTGGAAAACATATCGTCAAACTTTGCGTGATCTTCCAGGTAGTGCATCGCCTACACTTGATTCAGATGGTAATTTAGATATGACATCTGTTACTTTTCCAACAGAACCTAGTTAATTATGAGCCAACTTAAAGTAAATTCAATCGTTCCTGTTGGTGGTCTACCAAGTGGTGCTAATGGTGGAATTATTCAAACAGTTCAAACAGTAAAATCAGATGTAACATCACAATCTGGAAGTAGCTCTAGTACTTTTTACGATATTGCTGGAATGAGTGCGACTATAACTCCATCTTCTAGTTCAAACAAAATAATGGCGGTGGTTAGCTGTGTACTTGGAGCATCAACCACAGGTAGAAATAATCTTTTAAGACTTGTAAGAGGTTCAACTGTAATATCTGCTGGAACAAGTGGTTCACAAGTCAATGGTTATTGTTTTTGGCGAATTACTAATAATAGTTGCTTTGCCTATAGTAATACTCATCAATTTTTAGATTCCCCTGCAACTACGAGTGCAACAACTTATAAAGTACAGTGGTCTATAGAAGGTTCGGGAGGAAGTTCTACAACTGGCTACTTAAATAGAAGAGGTTGCGATCAAAGTTATGGATTAGTTTCAAGTATTACTCTTTACGAAGTAACAGCATAATGGCAATAATTCCAGGAAAAAAGAATTTTAATGTAGATAGGAGAGCAGACTTTCCTATTAGACTGACATTTAAAGATTCTACTGGATCGGCTATAGATTTAACTGGATATACTGTAGCTGCACAAGTTTATGATGAATCACGTTCCACAAAATATGCAGATTGGACAGTTGCTTACACTAATAGATCAGGTGGAATAGTAGATATTTCTCTTTCTGATACTGATACTGCAACTTTTACTCCAGAGATTTTATTTTATGACGTATTATTAACAGATGGATCGGGTAGCAAAAACTATTATTTAGAGGGTAAACTATTTATAAGTGAGGGTTACACAGCATGAGCAATCCTAATCAAGTTGTAGTTTCACAGGTTTCTGATGTAACTACAGTTGAAATCACAACGCAAGGCCCACAAGGTCCTGCTGCATCAGGGTTTGAATTTAATGGCGATAACAAAGTCGATGGTTCAATTCCTGTTTTCAATAGTTCAAATAATAGATTTGAAGCAACTGCAACTCACACTGTTCTCACACTCGTAGATGGAGGTAACTTCTAGTGGCAAACACAATTAGAATTAAAAGATCCACTGGATCATCAAACCCAACGTCATTAGAAAATGCTGAAATAGCTTTTAGAGAAGGTGATGAAGTTTTAGTTATTGGTAAAGGTACAGGAGGAGCAGGAGGATCTGCTACATCTATCGAACCTATTGGTGGTAAAGGAGCATTTTTTGATAAGGCAACTACAAGAACAACAAATCATGTATTAGCTGGTGCTGCTTCTGGAAGTGCTGCTGCACCTACTTTTAGAGCATTAGTAAGTGATGATATTCCTTCAATAGCACATACAAAAATATCTGATTTTGATACTGGTGTTCGTACCAACACATTGGCAGAAATGGCTGCTCCTGCTGCCGCTGTATCTTTAAATAGTCAAAAAATAACATCATTAGCAACACCAACAGCCACAACTGATGCTGCAACTAAGGGATATGTAGATTCTGTATCTCAAGGTCTTGATGTAAAAGATTCAGTAAAAGTTGCAACTACAGCAAATATTACGCTTTCTGGAACGCAAACTATTGATGGTGTTGCGGTTTCTGCTGATGAAAGAGTATTAGTTAAAGATCAAAGTACAGCAAGCCAGAATGGATTATATCTTTGTAAGGCAAGCACTTGGGAAAGGACAACAGATTTAGCTACTGGTGCTAACGCTGCTGGTATGTTTACTTTTGTTGAACAGGGAACTGTTAACGCTGACAATGGTTTTACTTGTACTTCAAACTCTGGAAGTGCTGTTGTAGGAACAAACAATTTAGTATTTGCACAGTTTTCTGGAGCAGGATCAGTTACAGCAGGAGATGGATTAGATAAATCTGGTAATACTCTTTCTGTTGATCTTAAGGCTAATGGTGGACTCGTTATTGAATCTACTGAAATTGCTGTTGATCTTGCTGCTAGTTCTATAACAGGAACACTTGCGATTGGCGATGGTGGAACGGGTGCTACAAGTGCAAGTGCAGCTAGAACTGCTTTAGGTGTTGCGATTGGATCAGATGT
>VTLG01008986.1_pt1 | contig 15953 bp, 23 predicted proteins | sample 4694571 | NCBI WGS metagenome assembly VTLG01 (sample SAMN12604809, study PRJNA352737) | marine metagenome | biome: ENVO:00000447; feature: ENVO:00000209|ENVO:00000569|ENVO:01000036; material: ENVO:00002151; isolation source: viral sequences binned using virsorter ...
CCCCAACTGAAGCTGAAATAGATGCGGAAATAAAAAGATTAGAGGATGAATGGGTTTCTCAGGAATATGCTAGAAACAGGAAAGCAGAATATGATGCCCTTAACCAACTTGAAATGCAATTTGATGATAAAGAAGATGGTACTACTACATGGGAAGATGCAATTAAAGCAATAAAAACTAAGTGGCCAAAAGATAACAGCGGACCAGTATAAAGATAAATAGTTAGAGTAACAAACAATAGGAAAAAAATAATTCATGGCAAAGATTACATTAAATGGTGTTGATGCATTAACAGAATCGGGTGGAGTAGTAACTATTCCCGGTGCCGCAAATTTACAACTAGGCACTAATTCTGTTCCTTCTGCAGCGATTCAGGATGATGCAGTAACAAGTGCAAAACTAGATACGAACATTGCCGTTGCAGGAACTCTTGCAGTCACAGGTGCAACTACTTTATCAAGTACTCTTGCTGTTACAGGAAATGCAACATTTACAGGAGATATAACTGTAAATGGAACAACAACTACAGTTAATAGTACAACAGTAACGATTGATGATAAAAATATGGAGTTGGGTTCCGTTGCATCTCCTTCAGACACTACAGCAGATGGTGGAGGAATTACTCTAAAAGGAACAACAGATAAATCAATTCTTTATGAAAAGGATACAAAATCATGGGATTTCAATCAAAAAATCATAACAAGGTCAGGAGAAGCTTTTATGAAATCTCTTCACAGATCATGGGTAATGGGAGGATAGTATGGCCATAGCACGGGGAGCCGGAACAGAGATAATTCGGACGGCACATTTTGGTACTGTAGATAGTACACCAACACAAATGATTATTGGGGTTCAACATCATATTTACACAGTATTGAGTATTGTCTGCATGGCAACAACTGTACAAAACGATGGGAATTGGGTTGATGTCTACTTTGATGCTTTTGATTCTAAGGGTGCAGCCTCAGGTGCAGATATTAAAATTTTCAGACAGGCTATGAATGGACAAGAAACTTTTGTCTGGAATGATAAGTTTAGTTTTAATGGTTGTGAGCCAACTGGCTTTTCTGGTGCATTATCAACAGTAGCAGAACAGAATGCACTTGCAGATCAAGGAACAACAACTGCACAAATATTGTGGGTCGCATCACAACACGCAGATGATAATATTGATGTTACAATCACCTATATTGATCAAAATAACGAGTAGGAGAATAAATGTCTGGAATAGTTGGGAGAATAGGAGCTAAATCTGGTATCGTGACCGTTCCAGACAATCAGATATTAAGTTTTAACCGAGCACGCGAATTGGGAGATAAACGATATGATCCTTGGAAACATAATCCAAAAGATTTAATTGTTTATTGGAAAGCTGATCATGTCACAAATAGTGCAGGAAATCTGTCCTCGGACACAATAGTAACTGGTGGATTTGTTTACGATGCGCCAGGAAGTACAGTTTTACGGGTGAAACATGGTAATGTAACTAACACTACTGGTAAATCCTATACACATAATGGGAAATGTTTGACTATGGCTGGTGGTATGTTATGGGTTGAACTAAGTGGAGTATCAAATTATAATACTTACATTAATCATCCGAGTTCATTTACTCAAATGGCATGGATAGATTGGGATGGTAGTTCAAGACAGGGATGGTGTTCACGATATGACGGTGCTGGTGTTGCACATTGGAATCACATGTTAGACAGCCGGACACAAATGCACCATAATGCAAGCGGAGTAGGTTTAGGTTCAGGAGATAGAACAGGCAATAACTTTTCTAGTAGTGCACCTTCTGATTGGAACATGTTTGTTGTTACTTATGATGTTGTTACTGGCCATACCATAAGATATATTGATGGTTATGTATGGCATTGGGAAAATCCAGGCGTTAATAGTGGTCATGGTCATCGGGGACCTAGTACTAATGGTACGTATCATAATAATACAACTGCAGTTGCATTCTGTGGTAGAAATGATGGCGCTGAAAAACTGTCAGGACATATTGCAGAATTTGGGCTATGGAAAAGATGCATAACACAACAAGAAGTTAAGACTTTGTGGGATGCGACAAAAGGAAAATACGGACGATCAGATCAATTGGATATTAACTAATGGCAAACTTAAAATTAAACAATGTAATAGTAGTAGCTGAGAGTTCAGGAACCGCAACTCTACAGAACAGTATTATAAAAGTAAAAGCTGATGGTATCAAAGCAAGTGATGGTACTGCCGCTATTACTATTGCAGATACTACGGGTGCCGTTTCACTTGCAAGTAATCTTACTGTTGCAGGAAATTTGACAGTATCAGGAACTACTGTAACACTTGATACTCAAACAGTAGAAGTTGAAGATAACATTCTTCAGTTAAACACTACTCAGGCAAGTCCTGATACAGCAACAGCAGCAACAAGTGGAATTTCTGTATATCGTGGTAATGGAGTAGCATTAGCCTCATTAATATTTGATGATGCAGATGATACATGGGATTTAACAAATAATTTGGTAGTAGCAGGAACAACTACTATTACAGGGGCATCCACATTTACTGGTGATTCTACTCATAATGGAAATGTAGTAATGAATAAAAATAAAAAATTAAAACAACAAGGTGCGTGTTTGCAATCAAGTACACATCAAAGTTTAGTATTAGGAGGATAGAATGGCCATACCAACCGGATCAGGCACAGAGGTACTTAAACGATCTATTATAGATGGTCTAGGAACGAGTGAACAGACTTTAATAACAGGAGTGGCAAATCATATTTATACTATTATATCCATATTAGTAGCACAAAAAAACTCTTCTGCAACTACATTTACTCTTTATGTTGATCCAAGTGCAGGGGGAACAGATATGCACATATTAAATGCTCATTCATTGCCCGGAAATAGTCATTTTGTCTGGAATGATAAATTTGTATTATCGGGTACTGATAAGTTACACGTTGTGTGTAATCGGGGTGATGCAATTGATATTGTTTGCTCATATATAGATCAAGATTGGTCGTAGGGGGGTTTCATGAGTGGATTAATTTCATATACAGCATTTGGTGAAAAGTCAGGATTAGTAGGAGCAACTCCTGCTTTTTTTGCATATGGATTTGCTAGTTCACCATCTTCTGCACATGGAACAATACCATTTAATCAAACCAGATACAATATAGGTGGTCATTATAATACAAGTGCCTACAATTTTACTGCTCCTGTTAAAGGCCTTTATGGATTTACTTTAAATATTTCTTTGAATGGTGTAAATGATTCAACTGCATATTTTGGTTTTAATTTTATTGTCGGTGGGGCATCCAATGCTTGGCAATGGATTTGGGAAAATTCAAAGGCACATGATTATTGGAGTCAAACCACTTCCAGACAATTTGAAATGGGTCCTGGTGATACCTGCTATGTTTCATTAAATGGATCGGGAACAGGCCAATTTGGTAGTATACGAGGTGGGCAAAATGATAGTACTTTTTCAGGATATTTAATAACACCTTACATAACGGAATAGGACTTATACGTTTATTAGCATAATATAGGATAAATAGTAATAGAATAAATATATGAAAACAGTAATATTTAAGAAATTGGAGTTATAACCATGACAGCAAACGTAGCCTTGACAGACAGTTTTGATCAATGGAGAGTCAAGACTAACGAAGTTATAGTAATGACACAAACTGATGGGATGAGTAATACCATTAAAGTGTTAGATACTACAAACTCAATAAGTAATACTACAGGTTCAATTATCACTGCAGGTGGTATAGGCGTATTAAAATCTGCTGTGATAGGAGAAAACTTAAGAGTACATGGTAATGTTATAACTGATGGAGATACTACCATTAGTGGTAATCTTGTTTTTGGTGATGCAGCAACAGATCAAGTTTCATTCTCTGCCGATATCAATTCTAATTTTATTCCTAATCAAGATATGACTTTTGATATTGGTAATACCACATTTGGATGGGCCAATACATTTACAGGACACTTATCTGTTGAACAGGGTGCATCCGCAGGAAAGCCTGCAATTACAGTTACATCAGCCGATGTAGATCAAATAGCAATAGATGTAAACGCAGAACAATCTTCGGCAAATGTTGTTGATATTGATGCCAATTCATTGACTACTGGTAGAGCAATTGATGTTACAGGTGGTGCACTTACTACCGGATCATTGATGTTGTTAAATTCAGCTTCTACTTCTGCAGATACAAGAGTACTTTTTAAAGTTACAAACGATCACACTTCTGCAACTGGAACAACTGCAATTTGTGCACAATCAGATGCGGGTCGTGGAGTATTCATTGATTCAAATTTAGCAGCAGGTGGATATGCACTTGAAATTGATTCAGAACATACAACAGCAAATACTGCAAAAATAGCCTCTGCAGTAACAACTGGTACAATTCTTGATATTCAAGCAGAAGCAATCACTACAGGTAAAGCTATAAACATTTATGATGATTCATTACAAACAGGTTCAATTCTTTATATTGATTCAGATTCTGCTCATAATGGTACTAGAAGTATCGTTACTATAATTAATAATAATGCCACAGCAACAGGTGCAATACCTCTTCATGTAAAACAAGATTCAACTAATGTTGCTGGAAAATTTGAAGCACAAACATCGGTTGTAATACCTGTTGGAACAACGGCACAAAGGGGAACTGCTGTCACAGGAGGTATTAGATATAATAGTACTACAGGTGTGTTTGAAGGTCGGACCGCGTCTACTTGGCAAGCTCTTAGTGGACTGGCCGATGCAGACAATGATACTAAGATACTAGTAGAAGCAAGTGCAGATTCAGATGATTTAGATTTCTATACTGCCGGTACACAACGAATGAAAATAGATCAGGCTGGAGCCGTTACATTCAGCAATGTTGGAACAATTAATGTTGGTGCCGATACCGATGGACATGATGTTAAATTTTTTGGTGCTACTACTGCAAAATATATGTTATGGGATGAAAGTGCAGATGAATTAATAGTTTCTGGAACACTTACTGAAACATCTAGTAGAGAAATGAAAACTAATATTGAACCTATTGAAAATATACTACCCTCCGTTTTACAAATGCGAGGAGTGAAATTTGATTGGAAAGAAGGTACAAAAGATAATTATGGATTTATCGCAGAAGAAGTAGATAAACTATTTCCTTATTTGGTAACTCATGATGAAGAAGGAAAAGCACAAGGAATTCAATATTCAAAAATGACGGCTGTTCTTTTAGAAGCAATTAAAGAACAACAAATTCAAATAGATGAACTAAAATCTAAATTAAACTAGAGGAAACTTTATGTCACAGGCTAGAAATCTCGCTAATTTGGGTGTACACGCAACTACTCCAGCAGGTGGTGTAGTTTTCAAAGATGGTGCAACAGATGTAGATATTGCACAGCACGATGGTACAAACGGATTAAAACTTGGTGGTACTCTTGTTACAACTTCAGCTGCAGACTTAAATAATTCAGCAACTACAGGCAAATCAATCGCTATGGCTATTGTTTTTGGTGGTGGATGATAGATAACCTGATATTAAGGAAATATACAGATGGCAAATCCTAACATAGTAAACGTAACCAGTATTTACGGTGGTAATGCAGGCTGGAATTTAACTGCTACAACAACTACCACTTTACTGACTGTAGCCGCAGATGTAATTGTTAAAGTCAACGCGATTACATGTGCAAATGTTGACGGTACAAATGCCGCCACTCTTAATTTATATATTGATGGAGTAGGAACAACAGTTACAGGTGTAACAGGAACAGGTTTGGCCACATCAATTTATCTTGCAAAAACAGTAAATGTTCCCGCTGATGACATTTTGGTAGTAATTGATAAACCAATCTATATGATGGAGGGAGATATTCTAAAAGGTGGAGCATCTGCCGCAAGTGATCTGGATTTATTCATGTCGTATGAAGTCATTAATGACGCATAATAATAATAAGAGGAAACAATAAATGGCATTTTTGAAAAGTTCACAACTGTCACTTGGACCTAAAACTGTAGATGTTAAAGGTTTTACACAGGCTGCAACTCTTAAATTAGGCGACAGAGCGTACACCGAACATGAAGTCTTATTGGCTGATAATTATAGTATCGTGGGCGATGTAACTGTAAACGATGATTTAATTATATCTAAATTATCTGATGACGGAAATGATATAACTATTACTGGTGATACTACTACTCGGACCATTTCTGGTGCCGGTTCAATTCAGGGTGCAACTCTTGCCCAGACTCCTAATGCAACTGTAACTGGAATGTCTGGTACACTTGGGTCTGGAGTAACAATTGGAAGCGATGTTACTTTTCCTAAAGGTGCTGTCATACAAACACAAACAATTTTTGATCAAGAAGTTCGTACATGCACAACGCAAGCAAATGCATTTACAGATGTACCGGGATTTAATGTAAGTATAACACCACGAGCAACATCTAGTAAAATATTAGTATTTTTACATATTGGGTGTTATAACTTTTCTTCAACTAATTATGGATTAGGACATACCTTGCAATTAAGGAGAAAAATTGGTTCTGGTAATTTTGGTCCTATTGCAGTTGGTAATAAAAATACATTATGGAATGGAACAGCTCACTTAGGCCAGATTAATGCTTATCAGTATAGTGCTCCATCTGCAACATTTCTAGATTCCCCTGCAACTACTTCCAAATGTACTTATGGAATAGCGGTGGTAGATCATAATAATAACGCTCAAACTTTTTATTTGAATCAAACAGGGGCCAGTACCGGTGGTGCGGAAGCAAATCAACCTTATTCAGCTTCTTTTGCTTCATCTATTGTTGTACAGGAAATAGCAGGATAGAATAATGGCAAACTTAATTATAAAACCAAATTCAGCAACCGGAGATAAACTGATTATACAAGATCGGGCCGGTGCAGCAGTATTGACTACTGAAAATTCTGGTGCCACTTTAGCCAATGGACTAGCATTGGGCACACCCGCATCTTTAACCTTGACAAATTCAACTTTTCCTGCAGGAATGATAAGGCAAGTTAAACAAGGTTCTTGGGGTGGCTCAGCTAGTGGCTCAGCCTCTAGGAGCCTTCCAAGTACAGTTAGTTTTGCTACTGCAAAATTATCTACAAGTCATGTTTTAATTGATTACTATTTTGTTTATATTCCACGATCAAGTCATGCACAAGGGACTAATCATTTTGGTCAAGCATGGCTTACTGGTAGTAATTTTGGTTCAGGAGCAAGTGGTAAGTTGATACAGCATTGGATAGGTTATTACGAATCTACTTTTCACATGCGGCTTGGATTTTCTGGTCATGTGCTTGATACAAACCCCACATCAAACCCGGCCTATGGGTGTCACATGTGGGCACAAGGTGGGAATTTTGAAATAGATGCCGGCCAAAACCCAATTGGGTGCACTTTATATGAAATACTTGTATAGGAAAAACAATGGCACATGATTTAATGGAGTATTTAAGACACGAAAGAAATCTTAGATTACAGCAATGTGATTGGACACAATCTCCCGATTCTGCATTGTCTGATGAAAAGAAAGCAGAGTGGGCAACATATCGACAAGCATTACGAGATATGATGGCATCCGCGGCACCAGAAGAAGATTTAAATGAATTTAACTGTTTAAAAGTATCTTCTATAACATGGCCAACAAAACCAGAGTAATAATATGTTGAACTTTAAGGATAAATTATAAATGGCAGATTTAATTATAAAACCAGAAGCAACGAGTGGAAATAAGCTCATATTGAAAGATCAGGCAGGCGGGGCAGTACTCACAACTGCTGACTCTGGGGCAACTATTGCTAATTCTACTCTTAATAGTCCTACTTTAACGGGGACTGTTACTTCTGCTACTGTATTACCAAACGCGGATGCTACACAAGATTTAGGTTCAGCTGCAAAAAGATGGAATAACATTTATACTACAGATTTACACCTTGCCAACGAAAGAGGAAACTGGACAGTAATTGAGGAAGAAGATTACTTAACACTCAGAAACAATAAGACAGACAAAGTTTATAAACTAGTTATGGAGGAAATAGAATAATGCCAATAATTTCTATTCCAAATTCACCCAAGGCAACTGGAGGTGATATAAGATATATTCATTTGTCGAGTACAAACTATGTAATGCATGTATTTGAGACTTCAGGATTTTTTGTTGTACCTACAGCTATTACTGGTTGTACTGTTTTAGTTGTTGGAGGTGGCGGAAGTGGAGGTGCAGGATACGGAGATCAAGACACAGGAGAAGGTGGAGGTGGAGCCGGAGGTTTACTTTTCAGAGATAATTTTACAATAGCGGCCGGTACTTATGAATGTGGTGTAGGAAGAGGTGGTTATCATCCCTTGCAAAGAGGGACATATCAGGTTCGCGCCACGGGACAGGCGGGCTGGTGGACAGTTTCAGGTGAAAATGGAACGGATTCTTGCCTCATTGAATTCTCATCTGCTAGTGCATCAATAGATGTTGTTGCCCGCGGAGGCGGTGGCGGCGGAGGTAGTGATATGCACGGTGGAGCGATGAAAGGAGGCTCCGGCGGCGGAGGCGGATCCAGAAATGCCACATCAGCTTGGAATAATGGCGCAGGTGTTACTCAACCTTCATTTACAAACTGGACTCATAAAGGAGAGCCTGGCGGTAATGCAGCTGGAGGTAATTGTAGTGGTGGCGGTGGCGGTGGTGCCGGTGGAGCAGGAGCTAATCAATCTGGTTCAGCAGGCTCTAGTACTGGAGGAAACGGTGGTGTAGGAGTTGATTATAGTTCTTATTTCGGTACACTTGTAGGAGATAGAGGATGGTTCGCCGGTGGTGGCGGAGGTGGAACGTATAGAACTTCTGATGTACCAGCATACGGCACTAACCAAGACTCTTATATTGGTTTAGGCGGAAAAGGTGGTGGAGGAAATGGAATTTATTCCGAAGAACATTCTCAGGGTAATACATGGAAACAGATGAAAATGGATGGAATGCCCGGAACCGGTGGAGGTGGCGGTGGCGCAGGAGAAGATGCATCTGTCCACACAGTTACAGCATATGATGAATCTTCAGGCACCGGAACTAAAGTTGGTAATGGTGGTAGTGGTGTAATCATTATAAGATATCCACAATAAAAAGGAAATATATGCCAATAGAAGATCAACAATGGGGTTACATACGTGATGATAGAAATTCTCGTTTAAGGAATGATGTAGATCCTAAAACAATGGAAGCATTCAATAACGGGACTGAATTAAGTCCTGAATGGAAAACATATAGACAAGCATTATTAGATTTACCAAGTCAAGATGTGGATGAGGTTGGTGATATTGTATGGCCAGAGAAACCGGAATAAGGCTTATTTAAAGGATAATAATACATGGCAGACTTAATTATAAAACCAGCAACAGGAGTAGGCAATAAACTGATACTCCAAGACAAAGATGGAGATGCAGTATTAACTACTGCTGATTCTGGAGCAACTATAAATGCTGTAAATTCAATAAAAGTTACTCCGGGTTCTACTCCAAGTGGACCAGGAGAAGGTGAATTTTATTATAATTCTACACAAAAACAAATTTATGTTTATGATGGTTCTAGATGGGTATTTTTAGTAAATGGATGGCCAACTTTTGGAGGTACAGAAAGTTTCTGGAGCTCCAGCGGAACTGATTATCATTTTCATTACTTCTTAGAAACAGGAACATTAAAAGTTGCTACTGCTATTACTGCAGATATATTTCTTGTCGGCGGTGGCGGCGGCGGAGGCGGCCATATCGGTGGCGGCGGTGGTGCCGGAGGTTTAGTTGATAGAACAGGTATATCTGTTCCAGTTGGTATGTATAGAGTAAATGTAGGAGCGGGTGGTTTAAGAGCAATAACTTCAGGAAATTCTTCAAATGTTGGTAGTGGCTTAACTGGTGGCGATTCATCTATATCTCAGGGTGCAAATCATACTATCCTTTGTCAAGTAGCAAACGGAGGCGGAGGCGGTGGTTCTGGATATGGTCCCGGAAGACAAGGAGGTTCTGGTGGAGGTTGTGGACATGGCACAGGAACGGGATCAACAGCAGGCGCAACTAAAACTCAAGGCGGAACAGGTGGATACGGAAATAATGGTGGTAGTGGAACACAAAACGGAAACCACGGCTCTGGAGGCGGTGGTGGAGCCGCAAGTGTAGGTGGAAATGGTAGCAATGGTACTAATGGTGCTGGAGGTGATGGAAAATTATATGATAAAGATCCTTATGGTTATTGGTATGCCGGAGGTGGCGGCGGAGGTGGCTATCAAGGAGGAGTTGGAGGAATGGGTGGTGCCGGTGGCGCCGGCGGCGGAGGCTGCGAACATAACCATGGTGGGGTATCTCATCGTGAACCTGCTAGAAATTCGGGACAACACGGCGTTGGAACAGATATGCAAGGTACAAACCTCGCTGGTGCAGGTGTTGGCTGTAAAGGTGGCAATGCGGGACAGAATACAGGTTCAGGTGGCGGAGGTGGTGGCCATGATACTGGATTTGGTGGAAATGGTGGTTCTGGTATAGTAATTATAAGATATACATTATAGTAGAAAGGAAAATCAATGCCAGCAATTATAAGACCAGAAGGTGCAGAATTTACTAAAGAACAAATTGCAGAAATGGATGCATACGAAGCGGATTATGCAGCAAGACAGTACCAAAGAGAAAGACATGACCTTTATCCGGGAATTAGAGAGCAATTAGACTTACTCTGGCACGCAATTGATAATGATACATTAGACAAAACCTCTGATTTTTATACTAAACTTAAAAAAGTAAAAGACGACAACCCCAAACCTGAATAAACTATTTTAATTTTTCTTTATATATAAATAGTATAGAACTAAAAATACTTAATATAAGGAGAAATGAGAAGTGGCTTTAACCCTCCAAAAACAAACTGTAAACATTGCACTAGATCAAGGTTGCACGTTTGAAAAAGTAATTACAGCACAAAATTCAGCAAGTCAGAATGTTACTATTTCTACTGGCACTTGCGCCGCTAAGATGCGTCAATCTTATTATTCATCAAATAATATTACTGCTTTAACTACAGCAGTTGCAGGTTCAAACTGTACTATTTCTTTGTCTGCAACTCAAACAGCAGCACTATCTCCAGGTAACTATGTTTACGATGTTGAATATACACAATCAGGTGGAACTATAGTAGAAAGAGTAGCAGAGGGTATTATAACTGTATATGGGGAGGCAACGAAATGACACAACCGACTACTAGAGCAACTTTTAAAGATTATTGTAAAAGGAAATTGGGATGGCCAGTAGTAGAATTAAATATAGATGATGATCAAGTAGAAGATTGTATTGATGATTCACTTCAGTTTTTTCAAGAATATCATTTTGATGCAACTGAAAACACGTATTTAAAACATCAAATAACAGGATCAACTCTTAAGTTAGCAGGTGCACCTTCAGGTACTTTTACTGATGGTGAGAAAATTACTGGTGGTACGAGTGGTGTACAAGCAACTGTACACGCATATCATAGTGCTAATACTACTTTAAGATACAAAGATCCAGAAGTTAAATTTGGTGGAGATGGTGATACTTATTATGCAAATACTACTACTACTTTTGCGACTAATGAAACTATTACAGGTGATTCAAGTGGAGCAACAGCAACAACTCACGCCTCAACCGCAACAACAATCGGTGATTTTGATAACAAATATATAGCAATTGCTGAAGCAATTATTGGTGTTCGTAGAATTATTCCTTTCTATGATAATTCTAGATCAACTTCTATGTTTTCTTCTAAGTATCAATTTGCATTAAATGAAATGCACAAACTAGGAACAGGTCTAGTAAATCATGAAATTTCTCAAGAACACTTAATGTTGATTAATGAAATGTTTACTGGTAATCCAATGTTTAGATTTAACAGACACATGGATAGATTGTATCTTGATATTTCATGGGGAGCAGACGCAAAAATAGATGATTGGATAGTTGTTGAATGTGATAAAATTATTGATCCAGATACATACGCTGATATCTGGAGTGATATGTTTCTTAAAAGATATAATACTGCACTAATGAAAAAACAATGGGGACAAAACCTTATTAAGTTTGAAGGGATGCAATTACCGGGTGGAGTCACGATGAATGGTAGACAAATGTATGATGATGCTCAAACAGAATTAACAGAAATTTCAGAACAGATGCAGTTAAGATATGAACTACCAGTAGATCATCTAGTAGGGTAATACATGGCAACAAACCATTATTTCAATCATCATGGGACTGATACTCCAGAACAAAGATTGATTGAAAATTTAACGATAGAATCTATAAAAACTTTTGGTATAGATGTCTATTATCTTCCAAGAACATTGAACGATGAAGATAAGTTAATGGGTGAAGATAATACTGCATCTTATAATAGTGCTTATACGATTGAGATGTATATTAAGACAGTAGAAGGATTTGAAGGCCAAGGTGATTTTATTTCAAAGTTTGGACTACAAATAAATGATCAAATCACTTTTACTGTTGCTAAACGTAGATTTAGAGAACTTGGAATGACTTCTGATGGTAGAGCAAATATACCACATGAAGGAGATTTGATTTTCTTTCCAACAACATCCGCACTCTTTCAAATATTGTTTGTAGAAGATGAAGCAATATTTTATCAAACTGGAAAATTACAGTCTTATGATATGTTATGTGAAATGTTCACTTATTCAGATCAATCATTTAATACTGGTATTGAAGAGATAGACAAAATTGAAAGAGAACAATCTTATTCTATTGAATTTACATTAAATACTGGAAGTGGAAATTATACTATTGGTGAACAAGTTTATCAAGGAACATCTCTTGCAGCTGCTAGTGTTAAAGGTGAAGTTGCCTCTTGGAACGCAACTGATAAAGTATTAAAACTTATAAACATGACAGGAAACTTTTCTGGTACTTCAAACATTATTGGTGATGATTCTGATGCATCTTATTCAATTACTTCTTTTGATGCCCAAACATCTGCGGCTAATACTGCAGCAACATCTTCAACTAATCAAGAAATAGAAGCAGCAGCCGATGCTATTATTGATTTTACTGAAGGTAATCCGTTCGGGAGTCTATAATGTTAGGAGTAACATATTATCACGAAACTATTAGAAAATATGTAGCAGTTTTTGGAACTCTTTTCAATGATATAAACATTCAAAGAAGAAACTCTGCCGGTGTTATAACTGAACAAATTAAAGTTCCTATTGAATATTCTGCGAAAGATAGACTGTTGTTACACATTAGAAAAATGTCAACAACAAATGCGGGTGTTCAAACTACATTACCAAGAATGGGTTTTGTTTTGAATGGTATTACTTATGATGGAACCCGAAAATTAAATACAATGGGTCAAGTGTATGCAGCAAACACAGCGGCATCTACAAGTACACTTCTAAAACAATATAATCCTGTACCTTATAATTTTGATTTTGAACTTACTGCCGCAGTAGATAATGCAGAAGATGGCGCACAAATCTTTGAACAAATCGTACCTTTCTTTACTCCGGAATTTACAGTTAGTGTGACTTTGATTCCTTCTATGAATATTAAACCAGATGTTTCTATAATATTGAATTCAACGACTACAGAAGATTCATACGAAGGTGACTTTACCACAAGACGGGAGATTGTATGGACATTTGGATTTCAACTAAAAGGTTATATCTATCCCGATGTCAAATCTGGTTCTGTTACGAAATCTGTGATAGTGAATCTCCGAATGCCCGCCGAAGAGGCTGATGTTCCAGAATATATTATACTAGAAGATAGTACAGATTTTTCAAAAAATTATTTATTATTAGACGCAGATGCAGGTTCTCCTACTGCAACAGGTATAATGAAGTTTATAACTGAAGAAAGTTCGACAAGTACAGGAGCGGCAGGAATTAAATCTAGATTAACAGTTACACCAGGTCCCGGTGATGTAACTGCAAATGATGATTTTGGTTATACAGAAACTTTTGAACATTTTGAAGATAATATTGATACCAATTTAACTACCGGCTTAGATGTAACTCTCTAACATGTGGTTTCGGGGTTTCTTAATAAGTTGTTTCATTTGTTTTGGAACGTTGAGTGTCGCTCAATCTCCAAATACACAGGAAATAATACATAATTCCTATCAACATCACGATATTAATAAAAAAGAAACTTATAAAACTAAAGATATTTTGTTATTGTTTAAATCTTGTTATGAAACCATATATTTTCTAGGTAATACAAAATACAAAAGAAGCAAAAAAGAATTAAAAGAAGAAGATGTATCTAGACAATGTTTTTGTATATGTGACAAAATTAGGGCAATATATAAACCCAAAGATTTTTTAGATAGACCACCAATAGACATACATAATATTATTAAACCATTGACTTCTGAATGTATATCAGAAAAGGGTCAAATTTGGCATGATGAGGAAAAATGACAGTAGATGATCGTATAGATGAAATATTAGAAATTACAAGTTTAGTCCCAACTGAGGAAATAAAACCTGAACCTCCCGCAAGAATTATACCAAAAACAGGTAAAGATGATGATATTGATTATAATTATGCCCGTGAAAATTACTACAATTTAATTGAAAGAAATCAAGATGCGGTAGAAGAAATGTTAGAGATTGCCAAACAGTCTGAACATCCTCGTGCTTTTGAAGTAGTAGGACAATTAATTAAATCCGGCTTGGATGCCAATAAAGAGTTAATGGGTTTACATAAAACCAAAAAAGAACTAAGTATAGAAAGGGGTGGACCAACTACTACTGTTAATAACGCAGTATTTGTAGGTTCTACGGCTGAGTTACAAAAACTCTTAAAGGCAAAACGTGGCGAGTGAAAATTATTTAGGAAACCCAAATTTAAAAAACGTTGGACAAAATATAGAGTGGACTGAAGAGACTCTTGAAGAATACATGAAATGTAAAGAGAATCCAGAACACTTCATACGTAACTATGTTCAAATCGTTCATGTGGATAAAGGATTAGTTCCTTTTGAAATGTACGATTATCAAAAAGACATGGTCAGAAAATTTAATGATAATCGTTTTGTGATTTGTAAGATGCCTCGACAAACGGGCAAATCAACTACTATTATTTCTTTTCTTCTTCATTATGTTTTATTCAATGAAAGTGTTAATGTCGCGATTCTTGCTAATAAAGGAGCAACAGCAAGAGAACTTCTTTCTAGATTACAACTTGCATACGAACATTTACCTAAATGGTTACAACAAGGAGTAGTTGTATGGAATAAAGGTAATATAGAAGTGGAAAATGGATCCAAAGTTATTGCTGCAGCAACTTCTAGTTCTGCTGTTCGTGGTTCTTCTTTTAATATTATTTTTCTTGATGAGTTTGCTCACGTACCACAAAACATTGCCGAACAATTCTTCACTTCTGTATATCCTACAATTTCTTCTGGTGAATCTACAAAAGTCTTAATCGTTTCAACGCCACTTGGATTGAATATGTTCTATAAGATGTGGATAGAAGCGGAAGAGGGCAGAAATGATTATGTACCGATTGATGTTCATTGGTCAGAGATGCCTGGAAGAGATGGTAAATGGAAAGAAGAAACGATACGTAATACTTCTGAAGTACAGTTTACTCAAGAGTTTGAATGTGAATTTGTGGGATCAACTTACACATTGATTGCTCCATCAAAACTTAGAACGATGGTATTCAAGAATCCAATACATGAAAGTAATAATTTAACTGTATATGAACATCCTATAAAGAATCATACATATGCATTAGTGGCAGATACAGCACAAGGAAAAGGTGTAGATTATTCTGCTTTCTCAGTATTTGATGTTTCAGAGATGCCATATAAACAAGTAGCAGTGTATAGAGATAATCAAATCTCACCCATGTTATATCCAAATGTAATTTATAATGTAGGAAATAAGTATAATA
>VTLG01011663.1_pt1 | contig 15952 bp, 16 predicted proteins | sample 4694571 | NCBI WGS metagenome assembly VTLG01 (sample SAMN12604809, study PRJNA352737) | marine metagenome | biome: ENVO:00000447; feature: ENVO:00000209|ENVO:00000569|ENVO:01000036; material: ENVO:00002151; isolation source: viral sequences binned using virsorter ...
GTGCGTTCGTAACCGGAGGATTCGCGGGGGATCTCTCTGTCACACGCAACGGTGTACTATTGTCTGAGTCTGACTACGCGAAGGGTAGTGACAATGTGACCATCACGCTAAATAGCGCAGCTATTTCTGGTGACGTAGTAGTCATTCGTGGCAATCGGGCACTAGCCCAAGGAATCCAAGTTACTGAGCAAACTCACGAACAGATACTCAGTGCATCCGACTCCAAGACAGCAGTGACGGTCAATTTTGATTTGATTGCAGATTACACGACAGTTCTAGTAAATGGTGTGCGCCTTCACTATGGCAATGGATCAGCAGACGGGACAAATTCTGATTGGAGCGTCAATGTAGCAACCCGAACGATCACGTTCGCTAGCGCATTGGCTACTGGTGATCTAGTGGTGATTGCGGCAAGAGAGCCTAGCGCGGCTGACCCAGTTGATCGAGTGCTTCACTACAATACGATCACTGAGAACATGACAGTTCCTTCATCACAAAATATAGCTTTTTTTGGTGATACCACCTTTAGCGGAACTATTTTAAATAACGGCTATTTTACCGTAGCTCACGGTGTCGCCAATTTCACAGGCTCTTTCAATTCAACCGGAACATTACACATAGCATAAGATGTCAAACGCTAGTCTGAAATTAGGAAATACTGAAGTCTTTAGCGAAGCGAGTGGAGTAGTGACGTTAGCGAATGCTACGTTAGCAACTTCAAATACTTTCCCTGATGGGCAGCCGATTGGATTAGCATATACAATTATTAATTCTTCATCCTTTGACTACGCATCGACAGGATCGCAGGTCAACTGTGAAAACATAACTGTAAGTTTAAATAAAACAAAAACTTCATCAAAATTAATTTTACAATATTCAATCCCATTTCGAGTTTATTGGGGAACATCACAGTATGTCCTTGATGGTGATGTATGGTGGAAGCGGACTACACCAACAACAGATGATGGATTGTACAAGCAACGCGTCTATTATGCTGACGAACTGGCCGCAAATGCAGCATTTAATTTTTATCGTCCCGTTAGTGGTTTCATGCTAGACACTAATGCTGCGACAGGTACACACACTTATGTTTTCCAGATCGATGCGAACAGCACGACAACAGGCGGATATTTCGGGACTTCGGTTGATACTACGAGTACGGGTTTTTTATTGCTAACTGAGATCAGCTAAATGGTGGAATACACAGAAGCATTGGCATCATTAACAACAGAGCCAGCAGGTATTGATTTCCCTCGTCAAACAATCGTTTGGCCTGAGTCAAACACGGGTACTGCTCCAACGTGGTCAGAATTGTTGGCAAAAGTTCAAGAACTTAAATTAGCAGAGCCAATGCGCTTACTAAGACAGCAAAGAAATCAACTCTTATCCGTTACTGATTGGTGGGTACTACCGGACAGAACTGCAACTCAAGCACAATTAGATTACAGACAAGCCCTTCGGGATCTACCCCAAAATAGTTCACCAGAACTTGATGAGAACGGCAATTTAATCAACGTACAATGGCCTGAGAAACCGGAATGAGTGGCACACTATCCATCGGTGATAAAACTGTACTGTCGCACGATACGAATACAGATGTGGTAACGTTAGGAAATGTGACGTTTCCTAGTGGTCACGTTATTCAGAAAAAAGCAATAATGGTTGCTGGTGTCGATCTTGGAGGGACATACCAATCGTGGCATGGGTTTAGTAATTTTGACATTAATTTAAATCGGACAAGTAATACTCATGCAATTTATGAGGTTTTCGGTTCAGCCGTCAGCACTGAAGGATCTTCACGACAAGTGAATATAGCAGGAAGACGTAGCGATGGTGCGTCATATAGTGGAAATAACGAAGTTAATTTACATACAGATAGTGAAGGAAACGGAGAATATTACTCAAACTCAGGTGTTGTAAGATCTCCATTGGCTCTAAAAGCCCTAGATACCGCAAACATCAACGGAACCTATACTTACCGATTTTTCGGTAAAAGTAGTACCTTATCTGCTTACTGGGCGTTAAACGGTGGTGGTGATATTTTTGTTTGTATTACTGAATTTATTCCAACAACATAAAATGACTAACAAAGCACAGGCAATTCTAGCACTCAAACCTGGAATTGAATTTAAGTTTGAAGGAGAGAATTACACGGCATTAAATGGCTGGGTACTTCCAACGGAAAAACAAATCCAAACAAAAATCCAAGAACTACAAGCAGAGTACAATGCTAACCAATACCAACGTCAACGAGCAGCAGCCTACCCTACTTGGCAAGATCAGCTAGATAAGATTTATCACGAAGGAATTGATGCTTGGAAAACAGAGATTCAAGCGATTAAAGATCAATATCCTAAACCGGATGGAACATGAGCGGAACACTCAAGATCGGCGGCAAAACCCTAGCCACGCACAACAGCAATACGAACGTTGTGACATTGGGAAATTTTTTTCGTTATGCACAAATTGAGTTCTCTGGAGAGCAAACAAATATTTCTGACCATACTGTAGTTTTCAATCAAACGGTCATTGATGCCGGAAATTTATTAACAACGAATTATGACGGAAGTTCTACAAATTCTGGAAAAATTCGTTTTAACGAAACTGGTATGTACTTAGTTTTTGGAACTTCAAGCATCGAGGATAATCAATCAGAACGAAGAATTGAGGGGGAGTTTAGAGAAAACACAACAGCAATCTGGCAGAATTTTTCTCATATCATAGGTACTGATAGCGACACCTCACGAACATCTCTGAATTTCAATTTAGTTTTAAACGTAACTAGCACATCATCTGACTATACGTTTTTCGTCGATAGCGACGATGGCAACACCGCAGATTTGAAAATGTTTAAGATTCAATTTTTAAAGCTAAGTAACTAATGTCAGGTACACTCAAGATCGGCGGCAAAACCCTAGTAAAATCACTAGCATCAGCTAGTAAAATCACTAGCACAATCTAGTAAATGAAATACTTAAACTGTAACCGAGTATAGTAATGCCTGAGCCGTCTTTACTTCAACTTGTTTCTGATCTTGGCGCAGGGCTTGGAAGTCTGATCGCTTGCTTCTGGTTCATCAAGTACCAAGCAGATAATTTCAGCAAACGAGAGGAGCTATGGATTCGCAAAGACGGAGAAAATGACGAGGCACTTCGCCAGTTGATGCAATCTTCTCACACCCAATTAATTCAAATTTTATCGTCCGTAAATTCTACACTGCAAGAAATGACAGTTGCGATTGCTGAACTAAAACAAACGATCCACAATGGCAAGTAGAGTTAATAAGAAAGCGATGCCTTGCAACAAACCGAGGCGTGCCCCTGCAGGTAGTAAAAAGAAACGAGTCGTCAAAGATTGTAGCGGTGGAAAGGAGAAGATTATTCAGTATGGTGCAAAGGGATATGGTAACAATTACAGCAGTGCAGCTAGAAAATCTTTTAAGGCACGACACAAATGCGCTAGCGCAAGTAAAGGCACTGCAAGATACTGGGCTTGCAAAGACCTATGGGGTGGAAAAGGAGGACATACAACGTCTAATCCAAAAGGCAGAAAAGGAAAGTACTAATGAAAAAATTACTGCTGTGGATGGCCCTGTTGTCAACATGCACCTTGCCGCCGCCAGCACACTCGCAAGAAAAACTGAACGAGGTTAATTATCCAACGTTATTCCTTCTCCAGTGGACGTATCAATGTTCTCAACAGATGCAGCCACAGTTTTTGTACCGAGGAATGCCGCAGCATCTGGCTTTGCAGTTCAGCATTCAGCAATGTTCCTGCGTGATCGATAAATTCCGCGAACATTACCGATACGAACAGGTTTTGGATATGGACGAAGGGCAAAAACTTTCTGCTGCAGAAAAGATGACGAGAAAATGCGTGATTGGCGTTAACACATAAAGGTCAACCTAATGGCAACAGCAAAGAAAAAGACGAAGCCAAAAGACGCTTGCTACCACAAAGTTAAGAGTCGCTACACAGTTTTTCCAAGTGCTTACGCTAGCGGCGCAATCAGCAAGTGTAGAAAAGTTGGTGCGAAAAACTGGGGGACGGGTGGCCGCAGCAAAAAAAAGTAATTCGTTACGAACGTGGTTTTCAAAAAACAATGGTCGAGGTTGGATAGACTGCAAGACTGGAAAATCCTGCGGTAGAAAATCTGCAAAGGGAGGTTCTAAAAGACCTTATCCTGCATGTCGCCCAACCAAAGCTCAATGCAAAGCTGGGCCAACGAAACGCAAAACTAGCAGCAAGAGGGTGAATTGGAAGAAATCCTAAAAAATTTAATTACGGACACAGTGTCCGATGCCGTCTTAGACGCTGGAATTGAAGCGATCCCCGATCCCAGCAACGAAGAAGCAATCGATTTTATTCTTTCCGTACCACCCGATGCGAGTGCTGAAGACATGGCGTGGGGTGTGGCGGATGTACTGCTCGACACAGGCGCAGCCGAAGGGATTGCCGCATTGTTCGGTGCCCCCGTGATGATCGTTGTGGGGCTAAAGGTTTTCAAGAAATGGCGTCAGAAGCAAAGGAAAACAGCATGAGTACTATTGAATCTAGTCCCCATTTTTCCCGCAAGGAATTCGCTTGTTCTTTCACAAATAATTGCGCGATGGACTCAGAAATGGTTGAAAAACTAGAAGCGTTGCGGGAGGAATTCGGGCAACCGATGAGACTATCTAGCGCCTACCGTGACCCGAAGCTTCATCCACGCGAACGTATGAAACCGAACGGCCCAGGGTATCATGGGAAAGGGATGGCCGTAGATGTATTAATTTATGGGCCAGATGCGATTCGATTGCTCAAGCTGGCAATTAAGCATGGTTTCAATGGAATCGGAATCAACCAAAAAAACGATTTTTCCCAAAGATTTATCCATTTAGACACAAGAAGTCCTGAAAAATCAGCTATTTGGAGCTATTAAGTGAGTACGATTAAGGCTAATGAGTTTCGTCATCTTAGTAATAACGGAGTCACTGCCAATATTGTTTTAGATTCAAACGGAAACACGGCTCTTCAAGGGATGACTGCTTCTGGCACAGTTACGGGGAATACCGTTGTTTCCAACGGTTCTGTCACGGGTACTCAGTTGATTAGTAATATAACAACAGGGACCGCCCCACTAACGGTAGCATCCACCACGCTGGTTACTAATTTTAACGCGGCTCAACTGAATGGAAAAACGCATGGTTCTACGGCTGGAGATCTTCCGGTTTTAGGAGCAGACGGAACAGCCAGTACGATCAGTGTGGATTTGCTAGGCAAGGCAACTCCTACTGGAGCGTTTGTTGGAACCACCGACACGCAAACCTTGAGTAATAAAACACATAACGGAAATTTCTCAATTACTGATGGGACATTAGCCGTCAGTGGAACAGGCGCAGGGATCACATGTACTGGCGACATCACCGCGTTTTTTACTTCTGATATCCGAAAAAAACGCAATGTACGAATAATTTCGTCTAATCCCTTGGCAGATATTTCTGTTTTACGAGGGGTTCGTTTTGAATGGTTAGAAGATCATCCATCGGGTGGAACTTCCAGCGTGGGTGTGATTGCTCAAGAGGTACAAAGAGTCATTCCAGAGGCGGTCATTGAACGCCCTGACAGCACGTTGGCGGTGCGCTATGAACTAATTATCCCTTTGCTAATCGAATCCGTTAACCAGTTAAGCAAGCAAGTTCAAGAACTTCAACGAGCAATGGAATGATCCAAGAGCAGTCGAGTTTCGGCGGGGGGCTGAATACGCTGCTTCCTGGCAATCGACTGCCGGACGGAGCTAGCCAGTCACTAATTGACGCAGAAGTTTATGACGATACCATTCGCCAAGCAGAAACGTTCGGAGGCGATGGTGGAGGCCAGCGTTTTTTCTATGAAGCAGGAGAAACGTGGGTAGGTTCGGCTGGATTTGGAAACACGGCTCAAGCTGTTCAATTAATTGTCAGTTCCAACACATCTAGTTCTGGGAATGCTGAGTACACAAGCCCACTGATTGTCAATCCAGGGATTGTTTACACGGTCACCAGCGGTGATGTGATTACAATACAAGATCAGGTCAAGGGCCTGTTCCAAGCCAACTCGTTTGTTGAATACTCTGAGGATCTGTACATTGGTCGAGATTCTTATTCAATCAAAGTTGCAGCCAACGGCGTAAACGCTGGCAACAAAACACTTCAGTTAGAATCTGGCGACGTAGACAAAGTACATGTTGGAGACAGGCTGGTTGCGAACGAATCAGTCATTCCCAACGGTGCAATCATCACCAGCATCATTGCAGCATCCAATCAGATTGTAATTGATGTCACTCCTTCGACAGTGTCTTCAACCACACTATTGGTTGTGGACAGCACACCAATCCGTATCCTCGACGGCAATCTAAACTCCACTTTTCGGATGGGTTTAGAGGTTCCCGAACCAATCATCAGTTTTCGACAAGTCGGCACAAACGCAGATCGTTCCAACAGCCACACTTCCCTGTGGTATTCAACATCGGCGGGATATTACCCAATTCCATACCAATATGGGCTAGCCAAATTTGATGATGCGACTGGCGCAGAGTCAGGAATGTCTGCGTTGACTGATCCTGCGAACAGTGCCAGTTCCTTGTTAAAAAACGCCAGTAACATTAACCAACCGGCGCTTGTTGAGATCAGCGGAATCACTACTGGGAAATATGCTCTTTATCGCACAGGAGGAACCAGTAGCGTCATCAAGAAGGTGGCGAACATTTACTATAGTAGTGTTATCTCAGGAACAGTTTCTGTTTCAAACACAACAGATTTGAACATTACGGTCAACAATCTGCCTGCTGGAACAGCGCGGCTAAATTGGCACTCTTTCAATGGTTGTGAATACGGCAGCAAGACCGCAGACATCACAAGCTACAGTTCCATTTCTTCGGGCACGGCTACGTTCACACTGTCTCGCACGACTGGCTCTACTCACAACGTTGACATCCTAGTCGAAATCATACTGAGCGACGATTCGTTTGAACGGGTGTTTGTTCCGATTGCGTTCGCAGTGGATACGCAAAGCACAATCAACAGTGGAAACTTTTTAGACTTTGTTCCATCGCGTGCGTTGATTGACATCCAACCAATTTTGAACACGAACCCTCCTCCTTACAACATGACCTTTGTGACAGAGGTCAATAATTTCTTTTTTGGTGTCAATGGGAGGACGCTGTTCATATCTCGTTTCAGTGACCCCAACAACTGGCCTCTAGCCGGATACCTATCATTCGATAACAACATCACCGCTTTGGGGAAACGAGGGTCCGATCTGCTGGTCTTCACCGATTTCTCCCTCTATCGAGTCTTTGGTTCCACCGCCGATTCGATGCGGAAGGTCAAGGTCCCCACGGTGGAAGGGGTGCCTGCAGGGCTTCACCGCTGTGTGCGAGAGATCCAGCAAGGCGTGATGTATGTCAGCCCAAATGGATTATGCTTTTTTGATGGTGCGAACGTAACCAATATCAGCAAAGGGTTGCTCAACGAATTCTCTCCTCCAGCCGAAACATTAGTCAATAATGTAGCAGGCGTGGCAGACAACCGTTACTACCTACTGTCTGCCGACAGCACTAACGATGGGTTTGTTGTAGATATGCGGCAAGGTGTTCGTATCGCCAAAACAAAACTGTCCGCAAATTCCCTCCACTACCGTGGACAAACCAACAAACTGTATTCCGAAAGTGGCTATCTGGGTGGGGGTGCTGCAGCCATCTTTGAAATCCTGACTAAAGATTTTGACGGTGGAGATGTGCAAGAACAGAAAGTTTACCGGGGCGTTCGGGTTCATGGCGAAAACCTTTCTGGAACATTGGAACTGCTCATCGATGACGTAGTCACCGATACCTTCACGCTTCCTGGTACGGAGTTCGTGGAGCGGATGTTTCGGTGTGCAGATGCGCGAGTGGGACGTAGAGCCACAGTTCGCATTCAGCAGGGGCAAGGACGTTTAATCAGCATCAGTGTGGAAATGGACACACTTGCAGAACAAGGGTTTCGCCGGTGGGATTTTGTTGAAATACAATATACTGGATCAATAACCGCCAGTGTGTTGATTGATGGTGTAGAAAAAATTGCAGCGACAACACTGACAGCTTCTCCGACAGAAGAAGGGTCTGTGGCACAGCTTTACTTTCCTGCGTTGACCGAAGGATCGGTGGCTCATTTGGTTTGCACAGAAACCGAAGCGAACGAAGTTAGTCGTATCCAATACGCAACAGAGGCGATATGAGTCAGTTGCGAGTCGCAGAAACAGAACTGTATCAAGAAATTGAAGACGAACGATTGCGGGAAACCTTACGGCAATTGACACAAAACAATCGCAACCTGCAGACCCAAGTGGATGAGATGAAGGCGCGAATCGAACTACTGGAGTCTTTGTCTAATGATTAAGCCAAGGGTCATCGCACAAGCATTGCGAGTCGAGTACAAGGGACAACCCAGCTTCAGTGTCCACGTTGACGGACAAACGTTGGTCAATGAGCAGGCACTACCGAGCCAGACTCAAAGGAAGACCAGAAGAGTGCTACTGCCACCTGGCTTGGTTGGGTACGTTTTACAAGTAACAATCAAGGATCCGGCAGTAAGTCGATTTCAATTGGAAACCATTCCGGTTGAACAATTTGCAATTCAACAATTGTATCACTACTGGGAAGTAACGTTCGATCAGTCTGTTGAATTGCGGCTCAACATGGACGAGGTTGCCCAGAAATCGAACAATCTAAGTGACACGATTACTTTGACAGCTAGGGACAGCCGCAGACAAGACACTCGCAGGATCTACTATCCACCGTTGCGTTGGGGGTATGTTCCAAACTTGGAGCAGGTCAACATTGGGACTACAGATGGTCAGGTCCATCGGGCAACGCCTGTCGCATTACCACTCAGGTACTACCGAGGACTAAGAGATCATTCTGAAATCCAGTTGACATATCAAGGATTCGTAGATCTGCAAATTTACCTCGACGGAGACATGATTGGTCAATTTAATTTAGATGCAGCATTGGAAGAAAGCGCATACCAAACAACAAAACACTACTTGCCAGCGGGAGGGCGAGGGCACACGCTTCAGTGGATTCAGTACGGCGGCGATGGAGAAATTGCCTTGTTGGAAAGTGACATCACCCTGACCGACTTACAACAACCAGAACAACCCGTACCCGTATGACCATTGGATTAGCTGATTCCGTAAAGCTTCTTCGGCCTGCGATTGAACGCGAAGGAGACACCACGGTTGAATTTGTACTAAGTGGCATTAAACGAGGGGAGTTCCAATTATGGCGTGGCAAAGAATCCGCCATTGTGACCAAGATGATGAACGTTGGGGTCGGAGGTCATTTGATCTGGATTTTTGCAGGAGGAAATTTGGAAGAAATACGAGATAAGATGAAACCAGAGATTGAAAACTGGGCCAAAGACCAAGGGTGCATACGGGCAACAATGACCGCAAGACGAGGATGGTCCAAGGCATTGCCAGATTACCAACAACGGAAACAAGTCGTACTTACGAAGGAGTTATAAATGGGTGGAATTGTCAGCGGAGTTCAAGACGCTTTTTCAAGCTTCATGGGCAACAACCGAACAGCCCCATCGATGTCGGCAGGTCAGTTAGGTTTTAACCAAGGACAGTATGATCAGTTAACCAATCAAAGAGATGCCTTGCTGCCCAACTACAACAATTTGGGGAATGTTACGAACCAACAACAGCAGGGATTTCTAAGCCAGCTACAAGGGGTAGCTAGGGAATACAGCCCTTTGCAGCAACAGATTGGTGGCTATGCCGGAGGACTAGGAGGTCTACGAGCAAATTACGACATGCTCAACAATCGAATTGGCCAGCAAATGCAAGGCATGGGTGGTGTCATGCAGGGATACGGCGATTTGAGCGGTGAGATCGGCAACACGATGGCAGGCTTTGGTGGGCTAGGAAGTCAATCGGCAGCACTATCCGAAGGATACGGTGGACTGAATCAAGCACTTTCTGGATTGGGGCAAGGCGTAAATGCTGTCGGTAGCAACCGTGCTGGAATTCTGGGACGAATGGAAGGCTTGGAAGAAAGAATTGGCGGGTTGACCGGAATGTCTGGAGAGATTGGTCGCAGGATGGGAATGGCAGGCAATGACTATCGTGGACTGGGTGGTCAACTAGCCTTAATGGACCAAGATCTCAGAGGAATCGATACTGATCTCAGCGGGGACATTGGAGCCGTTCGGCAGTCTGGGCAGGATGTCGCAGGGTTGGCTTCTGATGCAGCATCCCTCCGTGGGGATCTAGCAAAATTACGAGGTCAAGCTAGTGATCAGTATACGGACACAGATGCGTTGCGTGGAGTGTCCCAACGTTTGCGCGAAGGGCAAGAAGGGATGATTGGTGATGCTGCCACTCTCCAAGCCCAAGCAGGCGACATCAATGCTCTGACTCAAGACCAGGGGATGTACGCAGGGCTGGCAGAGCAAGCACGCAAGGGGCAAGAGCGAGGAGCAGAAGAAGCCCAACGTAGAGCGATTGCTCAGTCTGGTGGCGATGCGCGGGACGCTCAACGAATGTTAGCGGGTGCTGCTGGAGATCGGAAAACGGCTGCTGCAGAAGCAGCACGGCAGGATCAATTGACTGCTGCGAATCAAAGCATTCGCAATCGACAAGGAATGATGGGGCAGCAAGGTGGATTCTTGGGACAACGTTCGGGATTAACACAAGCAGCCCAAGCAGGCGTGGGACAAGAAGCCAATCTGCTAAACCAACGGGGGAATGCTTTGGGGCAACAAGCCGCACTGGCAGGACAAGAAGCAGGGCTGCTTGGACAACAAGCTAATTTGATGGACCGAGTTGGACAGTCTGCTGCTCAAGCTGCTGGTTTGACAGCACAACAGGCAGGACTGCAATCTGGAATGGTCAACAACCGTGCGAATCTAGTCAACAACCAAGCTAATATGATCAGGAACCGACTGAATGCTCTCCAAGGCGAGTCTGGTCAGGTCGCACAGCAACTAGGGGCACAAGGACAGATCGGCAACTTACTGAACCAACAGGGCGCACTTGCGAACACAGGACTGAACGATTTACGGGCACAAGCTGGATTCTTGGGGCAGCAAGGTCAAAACATGGGGGCACAAAGCAATTTGCTTGGTCAACAGGCTGGATTCCTCAATAATCGTCTAGCAGGCCAAGGGATGCAAGGAAACCTCTTGAATAATCAAATGTCAGGGTACGGACAGCAGATGAATGCGTTGGGGCAAATGGGTCAAAACTTCGGACAGCAGGCCAACTTGTATAACAATCAAATTGGCGCAGCCATGAACCAAGGGCAGTTGTTGAACAATCAAGGAAGTATGCTCAACAACATGAGTGGCATTGGTCTAAACAACGCTGGATTCATGGCAGGCATGTACGATAGACAACTGCAGGATTATGTGGCCCGTCAGAACGCAATGGACCAAGCACGACTTGCAGCCGCCGGAATGAACTTCCAAGGCAACATGGCCAACTACAATCGACCAAGTGGATTTGAACAACTAACAAGTGCTGCTCTCCCTGCGGCGATTGCTTTTGCATCTGATATTAGAGTTAAAGACCAAATCCGCAACGAAGGCTCAGAGATGGATCAATTCCTCTCTTCCCTACAACCGCATTCCTTCGTTTACAAGAAAGACCCCACAAATGATCGGCACTACGGCATTATGGCGCAAGACCTAGAACAAACCGCTGCTGGAGCTTCTACGGTAGTTGATGCTCCTGACGGTGTGAAAATGGTGGATCTCCAACGACTGGTCCCGTTAATGGCAGCAGCGATGGGTAGGATGGCTCAAAGAATTGAAGAACTGGAAAGGAGTTGATAATGGCAATCAATTACAACGCAGGGTTTCTGCCACAGCAACTGTATCGAAATATCTTTGATATCCAACGGGCTGGACTGCAGGAACGAAACCAAAGGCAGCGTGATCAGTTTAAGACTTTGGGCAGTATTGTTGGAAAATTGGGAAAATATAACGTTGAAAAGGGGGACCAACAACTCAAGGATTTTGAGGAAAGGTATAAGACCCAGCGGGATCAACTGGTCAATCTTAGGAATACTGCTGATCCAAGGTCAGAAGACTACAAAAATGTTCAAGGCCAGATCAATCTGCTAGACCAAGACTACGCGAACATGAAGCAGGAGTTCAACCAGACTGGATTCCTCAACATGGGCCGCGATCAGTCTGTTTTGGACCTGCCGGATCGAACAGGCACTTTTGCCAAAAAACTGATCAATCCAAGAACCGGCGTCCCCTTTATTGGAGGACCAGGAAAAGCCTTTGACGATAAACCTATTGAGTATTTTCAACCTGCTAACGTTCGTCCTGAGTCTACGAAGGAAGCATATGCTTTAAGGGACAAGCAGGCGCTTGAGGGATTTTTGCAAAAAAACAAGTTGGCATTGCAAGACGATGCTCAAGCATACGGAACAGGCGAAAGACTGGGGAGACAGGAATTCCAAACTGGTGAAAGAGAGGCAGAGCAAGAATATGGGACAAGTGAAAGACTGGGGAGACAGGAATTCCAAACTGACGAAAGACTAGGGGGCGAAAATTTTAAAGACTTACAACGGGCACTAGGCCAAACTTTTCAAAAAAATGAAAGACTAGGCCGACAAGAATTTTTAACTGGCGAAAGAGAAGCAGGACAAGAATACGGGACAAGTGAAAGACTAGGCCGACAAGAATTTTTAACTGGCGAAAGAGAAGCAGGACAAGAATTTAAAAAAAATGAAAGGTTAGGTCGGCAAGGATTTTTAACCAGTGAAAGAGAAGACTCTCAACAATTCAAACTAGACTACCTGCGGGAAAGTGTTGGACTAGATACGGGTAAAGCTCTTGCTGTATTAAACTTACAAAATGAAATTAAGAAAGAACAACTGAGATTAGCAGACAAACTTAAAACAGCGAGTCCGGCAGAAATTGAAAGAAATCGAAAGGATAAATACAGAGAAGCAATGTTTAAATTGCTTGAACAGATGACTCCAGAAGGTGGATTTATTGACGAACTTGAACGTCAGAATGCGTTTGGCGCAGCCAGAGAAATGGCTGACGAAATCTATGGGCCAATTGGTGGTGGGGCTTCTATGCCCAGCTATGGAGATCTGAGAGGGGAACCTGCTGCACAGACACAATCACCAGCCCAGCAAACGGAGGGGATGCTTCCACAAGAAGCACGTCCATTAGACACAGACATTATTGAACAAGGGCTGCAACTTGCGGAACAATTCCCTGGTGTTGCTGGCGCAGGCCAGATGCAACAAATGGCTTCCGAATATTTAACTATTCTAACTAGCATTGAAAAAGAGCCAAATCCAGAGACTCAGATTCAAATGCAACAAAGGCTAGTTGAATTGCAACAACAAATGCGGCCGGTGTTTAACCAACTAGAAACCATAAGCAAGTTACCACCTCGTCAACAACAACAAGCTAGACAACAACCTGTTGATTTAAATGAAGGAAGAGAGTTTGCTTCTGATCCTAGAAGTCAACGTGCTAAACAACTGAACGAAAGAAGAGCTAATAACGCATCTATACAGCAAATGGAGTCTACAGTAATGCGATTGGCTTCGACTGCGAACGCATATATTCAGCGAGGCATTGATGTAGAAACAGCACAACGCCTCAAGGCTGCTGTTGATTCCTTTAGAGCAGATCCAGAGAACATGGAATCAACTAGGAAGGCGTATCAAAATATTTTAGCGATCAACCAACGTTTGGGACAGGAATGACTCCACAAGCACGCCAATACTTAGAACGCAAACTTAGTTACGTTCCCCGCACCGGCAATGTACTAGAGGACTACCGCCGCCGGCGGGATCGACTAAATAGAGAAATGGACAGTATTGGAGTCCCCAATGAAGACGAGGACACCCGATACAATGTCACCATGTCCCTGCTGGGGCCAGAACCCATTCAAGAGGGCGGATTCCTCAGTGAGCGGGTTCCGGCAGCAGCAGGGCGAGGGGCAGACAAGTTCGGATTGAACGTTGGTGCAATGGCAGAATACTTCGGACAAGGGTTAGGTTCCGAAGGATTAGAAGGCTTTGGGCAGGAGATGGCGGCACGCAACCGCCAACTGCTGGAACGTTCGCCTGCGCCTTACGCTTCGCCAGAGGAGCAGGAAAGACAAGGGTATTTAGGAAGAGTGGATGATCTGATTCTGCAGGCTGGAGAAGAAACAATCGGATCTGCTCCTGCTATTATTCCACCGTTGGTTGGTGCAGCCGTAGGTGGCGTCCCTGGAGCCGCTGGAGGTTTTGCCGGAGTCCTCGCAGCCAATGCAGCCTTGGAAGGAGGGAGTACCTACAGTGACCGCAAGCAGTACTACATGCGTCAGGGGCTACCAGAAGATCAAGCGGCACAACAAGCAAAAAAGGAAGCTGACGAGGTAGCAATTGCAAACCTGACGGACCCCGAACTAGTGGCACTCGCTGGGATTCAAGGGGGATCTGGGGCTATCGCCAAGAGTTTACTTCCGAACGCTGGAAGAGCCGCGAGGTATGGGGCAATTGGAGGGTTGCAGGCTGGGTCAGGAGGACTGCAAGAAGGCAGGCAATACGAGGTAAGTGAAACGGCCACCGGCAACCCGATGACCACTGGAGATCGATTTTTATCTCCAGAAGGCCGAAACGCTATGCTGGTTGGAGCCATCGCTGAAGTGGCACCAACCATCGGTGAGGCAGCACTAGTTGCAGACCCCCGTGTCGATCCAGTAGCTACTGATCTCAAGCGTAGGACACAGGATGCTGCAGCCGAAGCGGTCAACGTGGATAACGAATTAGAAGCCCAACGGCAGGCGGCTGTTAAAGAAAGAGAAGAACGACTCCGAAGAGAAAATAACGACATTCAAGACGCGATTAAAAAGCAGCAAGAAGCCCGAAAGCGTCAGATTCAGATTGAACGCGAACGGCTCAAGTTGATGTCGGAACGGGCACGCTATCGCAAAGAAACTGATCCAATCAATTTCACAATGCGTGACTCTGCTATTGAAATGGGCGATGGCACAACATCGGACACACAACGGAAACAAATTGCAGACGACAAGCTTCCAGGGCAACGAGAAGCAGAATCTTTACGAATTCCTAAGTCTGGATTGTGGCAAGACGGCGAAGAGATTACAGATCCAACGTTCGATTTTGGGCGTCAGAAACAACCTGGAGAAGATGTAGACTTTACAATGAAGGAAGGTGGATTTGATTCCCGCCTGCCTACAGCCCCCGAACGTCCTGCACCCGAACCAGAGCCGCAACAAGAATTCACCATGCGGGATTCGGCTATCGAAATGCCTGCTGGTCCTATTGAACAACCTGCCCAACCAGCGGCTGCTGCCCCTCGCCAGATCGAACAACAACAGGACTACAATTATCCTGTGCCACCACCCCCGATGGAACAGGAAGCTGACCTTCGGGTTGAAGACCCGATGGAAACTACTCAGGAGGATGTCACACCAACCCCAGAAGAGGACACACTTTCTACGGAGGTGGGTGGACAGGTGGCTGGGCAGGATCTTGTTCAAGACACAGCACCCTTACCGGAAAGCTTACCGGAAACTCCACAGCCAACTCCAGCCGATGAACTGAAATCTGATCTCCTCCGTAAAAAGGAAGCAGCCACACAAGCTTACGAAGAGATGGACGAATCCCTCTTTGGCACCAAGGAAGAGGACAAGCTGGATGCTGCAATGGAAAAGGCAGATCGGGCTTACGAACGTGGACTGGCCAAGGCGCAGAAGGAGTGGGACAAGCTGAGTGCAACCACCGGCAAGAAGGGCACCCTTGCACCCAACCAATTGCAGAATGCCGAACGCCGGACCAAGAAACTATTTGAAGATGCTGGCCTCCGACGTTCGCAAGCAGATCCCTTGGTCTACACGCAGAAGCTGATTGAGTTCGGCAAGGAAGAAATGGCGAACACTACACCAGGAGAAGCTGATG
>VTLG01013428.1_pt1 | contig 15952 bp, 28 predicted proteins | sample 4694571 | NCBI WGS metagenome assembly VTLG01 (sample SAMN12604809, study PRJNA352737) | marine metagenome | biome: ENVO:00000447; feature: ENVO:00000209|ENVO:00000569|ENVO:01000036; material: ENVO:00002151; isolation source: viral sequences binned using virsorter ...
CTTGCTTGTCCATATAATGATCTAGAGTCTCCGTATAATGCTGCATCATCGGAATCAAACGGTGATCTTGTATCTTGATTTCGATTACTCAGATATATAAATACTTGTTGTTGTTTCCATGTATGTTGCCTTGTTTTAGGAAACGGTTTAACAAGTGGGCGTGTTCTGCCTCTTGGCATTACGCATACATCCTACGTCGAGAAACCCGTCTATCTTTTTTTTGTTTCTTTGTGCTATTCTTTTTAGGTTTGTCTTTAACAATTTTTCCGGCAACTCTATTTTTAATTTTCATTAGAGAATAACTCCAAACTCTTTGTTTCTCTGTTCAACTAGCGCAAGTAATTTAGACCGTTCCGCTTCCCAAATATCTTTTAACTCTTTAGTTTTTACTGTGGGTGCGTCATCAATAATACGTTTAATTTTACCTGTGGGTGTTCGTAATGACTTTGTTTTTGGTCTACTTTGTGCATCTTTAGGTTTAAATAAACCGCCTGTCGGTAATTTTAAATCTGTAGTTGTAGGGGCGGTAGTTTTTTCGTTAGATTTACTTTTAAGTTCTTTACCGCTTTCTACGTCAGGAGCTTCAAAAGATTTATTTTTAATTTCGTCCAGTTCATCGTCCTTACCCAGTAAGTCCAACATTGCATCTAGGTCATCAGCTTCTTCGTCAAACCCAGTACCCTTAAACTCTAATTCATTAGCCTCTAAAAACTCTTCTATTTGTTCTGAAGTAGCGTTAGGATTAGCGGCTTTAAAAGTTTTAACTAATAGTTCAGTGTATAGCCTCTGTATTTTATTCTTAATCTTTTCAAGTTCCATATCGTAACTTGTGTCGGCAAAAGCTGCTTCTATAGTCAACATTATTCAGTCCTGACACCGTTGCCTCGACTTTCATGTTCTTTGACCCATCTGGAGTGGGCAGCAGTAAAGTCAGGGTTTGACCCGTCCAATAAAATAGTCGGAGCCGATACAGTTAAAGTTGATTTACTCCCACATTTAACACATTTTGTTTTATTTTTACGTTCACGCATACCACGCCATTCGGTCTGAATATGCTCACAAGAGGTACAAATGTAGTTATAATTGGGCATAGAAACTCCTTAGTTAAGTAGTGGGGAGGCCTATATTAATTAGACCTCCCCGGTATTACTTAGGCGGCGGGAACAGCAATCGCGACACCAGCGTTATCGCGAAGTTCACCTACACCATACAGGGTATCGGCAGTGAAGAGATCACCAAGATATTCCTGCTTGTATTGGGTCTGAGAACGCACACCCATTTGCTCAACCAGAGCAAGAGCGTCTTTGTGCATCATCGCACCGAAACGAACAGCAACGGAGTTCGTTGTCGTTCCTGATGGGCAGTTACTAGAAATGTAAACGTCCATGCCGTAGATGCTACCAAGTTTGCCCGTCTTAATAGCTGAACCATCACCGATAAACTGTTGTTCAGTGAAACGGTTAATACCAAGCATATCGTTAGCGGCAACCGGAGGGAGAACCATAAACCGATTATCCATCGGAACATCAGCATTGTCCAGAAGAAGAATCATCTTCCGAATACCGGCATCTGCAATGTCGGCAGCGTTAGACGTACCACCTACAAAGTCCGTAGTACCATCACTACCGATCTTTGCCTTTTCCCACAAAGCCGCTCCGCTACCACCAACGGTTCCACCTTGAAGACCTTCAAGCAGAGTCATCAAGTCCGTATCTACTTGTGTAGCCAGAGCATAACCAGCATCGTCGGTATAGAAACGACGAAGTGACTGAAGTGCCTGAACTTCCACAATGTCCTCAATCACTACGGAATATTCGTAGTGCTTGTTGATGCTCAAGTTAGTTACTGAGTGGGTATCACCCTGCAACGTGACTTGAGTGTTAGCGGCCTTTGCGTTAGCCGATCCACGGACAGGAGTAGGGATATGAATCGTATCCCCCTTTTTGCCATTATGATTGATACGAGTAACGAGATTACCCAGTACCAAATTCTTTTTGTATCCCGCAATGACCTCATCGGACCATAGTTCGGGAATAAAATTAGCAGCCGTTGTAATGGTCTGCTGATTGGAACCTAAAGCCATTTTATTTCTCCTTTAGCTCTCTATAGGTTATTTGACTCGACCATCAGCGTATGCAGATAAAATTTCGTCCTGTAAATCTTCATACCTCTGAGGGTTTGTTGTTTTAAGTCTGATTAGATCAGCCCTACGGTAGATTTTTTTACCTGCTGTGGATTCGGAAGATGCCCTAGATACGGCCTTCCCATCCTTTAATGCCTGACTACGCCTAGCGGTTTTTTCCTCTTCCGCTTTGGCGGTGTTTGTAATCAATGATCGTTCCTTCCAATTTCCCATAAGTTCCATTGCGGAATTTAGATCATAATTATGTGCATGGACATAAAGTTGGGTCCGTATGGGACTCTCCTTAACCCACTCCTGAAACTTAGTGTCTGCGACAATTTCCAAGTAATCAGGATGCGCTGCTTCAAGTTGACGAGTTGTAGCTTGAGCCGATTGGACTCTTTGCTGCTCCTCAAACTCCCGAAACTTTGGATGATTTTCAATGGCTTTACTAACTGCTTTGTTGGGGTCATCAAAAAAATCAACCTCTTCACCTTCCTCTTGTGCTTCAGCGGTTTCGGTTTGAGTGGTAACTTGTTGTTTTAGAATTTGATCGGTTAATTGTCTTAACTCTCCAATTTCCTGACCCTTTCGACCCAGTTCCTTTTCAAGATTTTCATAAGATGAGACAATTTCCTCAACTGATTTCCCTTGGAACTTTTGTGGTAATTCCGTAGCTAAAGGTTGTTCCTCATCTTGAGGGACCTCTTCACTTATATCGGAAAACTGTTTAGCTTCCTCAGGTGTTTCAACTTTTTCCTCGACAACTACACTACTCATAATGCTAACCTCCGTCTATAAAGATTGTGGAGTTAAAAAAATGTTGGGATTAGACTTTATTCCTCTAATTGATCCAACGCTAATTTGGTGGTTTCCTCTAAATTAATAATCATATTTAGCATATCCACCTGGCCTCTTCTGAGGTATAATGTTTTTTCATCGTCAATAGTTTGGATATTTTCCAGAGATTTGGCCATGTCGTTTAACTCTTCCGTAAAGAGACTCCAGGCTTCCATGGTAAATAATTCCAATCGTTTTTCCAAAAACTCCCTATCGTTTAACATTATTCCTCAAAGGATTGAATTAAATCTTTTTGTGTTTGTGGTTCACAAGTGCATGTCTCCGGATCACAAGTGCAACCTACTCTACCACACTTAGGACATTTACCTAAATCTTCCTTATTTTTAAATTCCTCGTCCTCTTCAAGAGGGGAACGATAAATACTCATTTTTTACCCTTTTTGTTTTTCTTCTTCTTATTCTTCTTATTCTTATTAGTTGGCTTTTTAGTAAGATTTACATTAAGTCCATATTTACCCATCGGCATTTTAATTATCTCCCTTGACTTTCCGCTCTGGCTTTAGCTAGATTGAGGATTGTTTCCGACTGTAGATGTTCCACTTCCGGAATATTACGCATAGTCTCCGATTGGACATTTTCCGAATCAGTACGGAGTTTTTCAATCTTAGCCATCTTCTCAGCCATAGCCATTTGTTCCTTAACCAAAGTATTTTCGGAAGTCTTATCCTGAACTTCACTTTGGAACTTAGCGGCATGGGCAAAGTCCTTCATTGCACTAGCTTCCGTTTCCTTGATTTCCGCTTGAGCTTTTTGAAGTTCCATTTGCTGTGCCATCTGTTGCAACTGTTGTTGCTGTGGATCAGGTTGCATCGACTGTGCTATAGCCATCTTCATTTCCTCACGATTGGACAAGGAACTGTTTTCAAAAATGGACATTAAAAGTAAAGCAAATGGAGGTGTTCCTTGTTGTGTCATGGATAGTAACTGAATCATTTGAGTCATTTCCAGTTCCTTAGCCATAATCCCCATTGAGGAGTAAGCTATAAACTTATAATCTCCAGCCGGATAACGCTCCGGATTAAACTGTATATATCTCCATGCCGCCTTTTCAATAAGAGGGATTAAAAAATTCTCTTGGAAATTCATTATAGTTCTCTTTTGCCGCTTAATGGATGCGGCCTGAAGCATGGACATTCCGGATGCGGTAGAGTTTCTTGGGTTAGCAAAATTACTGTTTGCCGAATCCATAGCTCCAGTACCCATCTGGACCATACGTTCCAATTCCGCTGCTTCAGTAAAGGTACTTTGAGCTAGGGAACCAAAGTTCAAAGGCATTAAAGTCTGCCTTGGATCACCATTGGTCAGAATAGTTTTCCCTGCTTTGACCTCAAACTTAACTCCCCTGGGAAGTCTTGTGGCATCCACACCCATCATCGGATGCGTAGTGAGTGCCAGGGCATCTATTCTTGCCCTTAGTTCCGCATCAAGAGCCTTTTGTGGATTATATCCTTTTTCGGCAATGCCTCTACCCCAAAACTTGTTTGGTACACGATCATGTTGGTAAGATACAAACGGACGATCCCCCATCATATATGGGTTCCTAGCCGCCTTTAGGACTACATTATCATTAGCTATGACCACCACGGCCTCCACAAGATCATCCTCGTCATAGTCAAATTGGTCCCCAAGAGAATCTTCATTTTCCTCAAGGAACTTAACCGGGACTCTCCCCCAGTATTCGGTAATCTTTACCTTATCGTCATCTGTGGAAACGCTACTGTTTTCCTCATCAAATCCAAAATCCACTTTATCATAGCTTCCAATGGGTTTATCCTCATAAATACCCTCCTTAATGGCCTCTACAATTTCATACTTAGGTTTAATTACAATCTGTGCCACACCCAGAGCTTCATTAATACTTGTTGCCGTAGGGTCTATAACAAATTCCTTAGGAGTTAGGGACTCTATTTTACAGGTGATTACCTCATCTTCATAAACTACAGTATCACTTGTTAATGTATCCGGTATTGGGGAATCCTGTGCGGATTTTATTGTTTCCTCTTTGACATTAATTTTAGCAATACCAGTGCCGTAAATTGCGGCATTAAGAAGGGACTCACAAAGGGAGTCTTTAACTTTTGCACGTTCCAAATCCTCCTGTAAATTAAGTCTGATTATACTGATGTCCTGAGGATTTTTATCCGCAATATCATCCCTAACGTCAAACCATTGTTCCCTGCCAAAAATGGCTTCCTCAAGTTCCGCTACCGTAGCTTCCACAGCTTGTTGTGTGGCGGGGGAAATAAGACGGGAATTTTCGGAATGTCTAGTCTTATCCTCTCCGGTCCATATCCCTCTCCAGATACGATAGTATTCATCCCACTTTTGGAGATAGTTGGTATTCCGGTGTTCCTCCCACTGGTTTACCCTACCGATTACCCATGAGCTTAATGCTCTTTTTGGATCGTTAAAACTAATATCCTGAGACATTATCTATTGGTTCCCATTCCTCTACGTCGATTGATTGTGCAAAATCAGCTACGGATACTTGGTCAATATAGGCAAGAGAGTCCAGTAAGTCATCGTGAGCCAAGGGACTTGGAAAATCCAACATCTGAGATATAAAGGAATGATTCCAATCTGCCTTCCTTAACTTAATTTTACCATGCTCCATACGACCCTGTAGTGACCAAATAATTCTATCCTGTTTCTTTTTACCACCGTGAGTTACATCCGTTATATTTACCCATCTACCTCGTATTCTCATGTAGTCCTCAAGGTAGGGCATTATGGCATTTTTTAATGCACCGGATTCTATACCCACTGTGGTTGCGCTTACGTCCTCAGCGGAATCAAGTATCTTTTCCGCTGTCTCTTTAATCCCCCATCTCCCATGTAGAATATCCTTAACGAACCATTCATCTTGAGCAATTTTAACAATGGATATAGCTGTTTCATCTAGTCTGGAGCTTTTGAGTCCTCGTTCCTTTGCACTTTTTTCAAACCCAGCAGGGTCAACAGATATGACATAATGGCCCTGTACTTTAGATATATCTTTAAACACATCCTCTTCAGCATATTTTATCCACTCCTCTTTAAAAATTCCACCTGTAAAGGATTCAAAAGTGGCTTCAAATTCCTGTCGAAATGCCTGTGTGGACATTGTTCTCTTGGCTGCTTCCACTTCCTTCGGATCAAGGAATGTATTAGCTGTGGAAGTGAATTGAAAAGCATCCCAATCTTCCTTATTTTCCTCAAGTTGAGCATCTACCCATAATTTATAAAAATGATTCTTCCCCGCCGGAGTACCTATAAATAATGCTTCACCTTTTACATCTGCCAATGTGGGTCTTAAGATCATCTCCCACACTTCCGGTTTCATTGAGGCATATTCATCCAGAACAACAAAACTTAAACCCACCCCTCTTAATGTATCTGGCCTGTCGGAACCCTTAAGATAAATTTTACGATCATTAACTAAAGTTATCGTAGCGGTATTCTCATGGGTTGATTTAATTACGTCCTGACCTATCTCCTTTAGTATGGACCATAAGATGTCCTTAGCTTGTTGGAACGTAGGTGCGACATAAAATACATCCTTACCTTTGGACTGTAGTGCCTTTATTATTAATAACCAAGCGGCTAAGTAAGATTTCCCGAATCTACGTCCACAGGAAGCTATTTTAAATCTTTTAGGGCTTTTAAAAATTTCCATTTGAGCAGGGTGAAGTGTGACATTTATATCACTCATTAGTATCTATCCGCTCAGAAACTTCCCCCTCAATGACCTTAAATTCCGCTTCCTCTCGTTTTTCAATCGCCTTGACGGATTCCACAATAATGTTAATACCCAGGTCCTCATGTTCATGTTTAATTTCCACCGCTTTGGATACTGGGATAATGCGATCCAAACACATCTTAAGGCAGTGACGATCTCCTTCCAGGGCAAGTTCAATAACTTTATCTACAATTTCCGGTCCCTTAGAGGACATTAACTCACGGGACAATTTAGTAAATTTATTAATTGATCCTTTAGTCCGACCTTTGGGATTTAAAGAGGGCATCCCTTTATAAAAATTTGGATTACCTCTTGGTTTTTTAACGGTAACTTGGTCAGACATAACATCTCTCCATCTTTACCCATTATTTTTTCCCTTTTTTATTTTAAAAAGACACAAACAATGGAAGTCTGGATTTACTACTTAAGTGTACTTAAGTGGATTTAATTGTTAAAGAGAAAAAAAATTAAACAAAGATTAAAGTTTTCTCTTCGGGTTCTTAAGTGGACTTAAGTATGTAACTTAATATTATACATATTATATCATATTTAGTTACTAAAGTCAACCCTCTTTGGTGATTATGGGGCCGTAAAACCACTTGTCAAGCTAAAAATTACAAAATACCTATTTTTAGGGGTCCAAATTGCTTCCCATGTGGGCCTGAGTGTGTTATAAAAATTATTAGCCCCCAAGAGGGGTCCCCCCATGCGAATCTTGTGACATTTTTGCCACACTGTTGCCAATGTGCCACATGTGACACTTTTGCAACACTGTGACATATTTATCACTGTGATATTTATACAACAATCCACAAAATAATTACATTCGTGGTCCAAAGTGGCACGGGAATTGCAAGGCAATCTATGTGCCAAGTCCACATGCGTACCACTTATGACCACATTCGTACCAAGCATGACCAAAGTGGTCCAAAGTGGCATGATTATTGATACGCGTGTGCGCACGTTCTTTTCTTATGTGGTCCGAAGTGGCGAAAGTGGAGGAGAATAAGAGTGTGAGCATGGTATATATGACAATTATGCAACACTCAGGACCACAAATGCAAAATAATTAAAAAAACTATTGCAACCAGGGAAAATATCATTATGTCTATAATCACAAGACACGGACACACACAAATAGGAGAAAATCAATTGGCTACCAAATCTAGAGGCAGAGCGGTTTATGAGCTTACAGTTTATAATCCTAATAGTAACGATGAGGTAAAAAAATCCTACACGTTGTTCTTCAATTCCAGTCACAAAATGCTGGATACAAAAAGCATTTTGAATGCTAGGGGATACAGTACGACCCATACATTATACCATACCCGTTGGGGACCGAAGGTATACACGGACATAGGTAGCGCGACAGCGGCAATTCAATCATTTTTTCATGGTTGATAAATCGGAGAGCATAGTGGGAAACTATGCTTTCTAATGTATCAATCAAGACCAGGAGAAAAGATAATGAAAGCGGAAACACTACAGAAAAAACTACCAAAACTTGAAGATTTTAGTCTTGATGGTGGTTATGTTTTAGTCGATACGCCATCATTCATTCGGGATGGTGTCCTTCACGTTTCCATGGAGCATAGTGTATACACTGGGGACTACTACGGAGAATTTACTGGTGGTTATCCGAATATAGCGGATGAACTGGAAACATTCGCCAAAGAGCACGGTATGTTCTGGGAATGGGATAATCCAGGCTCAATAAGCCTATATGAAAAATAGGTTGATAAAACGGATGGGATACTTTATGTGTCCCATCTATTGTATCAATCTAGAAAACGGAGGAAAGACCATGGAAAAACCTATTAAAGTTAAAATTACAGAGAACTATGGACAGCGTAGGATTGTCCCTGTAGATAAACCAGGTAAAGTTTTAGCTAAAATTGCAGGGACTAAAACATTAACGCCGGAAACAATCGAATTAGCTAAAATGCTAGGGTTTCATTTTATAGTAGTAACGGAGCAAATCTAATGCCAAAATATAATCTCATTTCGGTAGGCACAAACGCTAAAACCATTAAGAGTGACAAGGGTGGCGAGTATATCACTGCTATCATTTACCTTGCACCAGCTGACTTAGTTGAAGGCATGAATGTCTGCGCTATGGCAATCATGGCGGGGTGTAAAAATGGTTGTCTGTTTACTGCCGGGCGTGGAGCGTTCAATAGTGTCCAGCAATCACGCATACGCAAAACTATTTTGCTACGGGACAATCCAGAAGAATTTCATGATCTATTAAGGAAGGACCTTATTAAGTTTCAGGAATATTGTTTTAAAAAGGGTGTGGTTCCAGTAGTCAGGCCGAATGGCACTAGTGATATTAATTATCGGAATATTGCCAGGGAATTTCCCGGCATACAATTCTATGATTACACGAAGGTTTATAATCGTGTGGCTAAGGACATTCCAGCGAACTATCACCTTACCATTAGTTATAGCGAAGCAAATAGCGATTACACTAGGAAAGCGGTGGAATATGCTAACAAGTTCGGCGTAAACCTAGCAGTGGTTTTCCGTAATAAGGAATTACCGGAAACATTTTTAGGCCGTAAAGTGATCGACGGGGACAAGGACGATTTACGTTTCCTTGATCCGGCTAATGTAGTGGTGGGTCTGTACGCTAAGGGTAAAGCTAAAAAGGACACTAGTGGTTTTGTAATTAACAATTAAAAAAGGGGTTTACATATCGGATAGCATGGTTTAAAACGTGCTATCTAATATGTGAATTGATTTTAAAAAAGGAGTAAAACAACATGGTTAACCTTATTAATCGACCGACATGGGAATTAAAAAACATGGTTAAAGCCTTGTCCATGCATTCTTGGCTAAATACCAACAAGGAGACTGAGCGATTGCACATGGCAAAATTAATCTTAAAACAGAGAAAAAGAAAATCACAAAGGGTTTCTAAATAACTGAAAAACAAAGATATATTTTACTTGACACTATAGGTGGTGTTCTGTTATCTATAGCTATATTAGTATTATTAATCGTTATATAATGAAAGGTAAGAATATGATTACAGATAATCCCGTAGAATTTGCAGACTTTGCCATTGATTTTTTTAATAGTGATTATGATCGGCTTATAGATATGTTAGATGAGCATAAGCCTAAACTTGATCCACTATTTAAAGAGGCGGTTATGGAAATTGTCAAAATAAGGAGAATTGAAAATGCAGGATTTTGAAGAAATATATCGGGAGGTACAAATTCCTATAATGATGGACGATTTATGGGAATATGAACTACACCATTTCACAATTAACGAACTAACTAGTTATGCAAAAAAAGCATGGCTCAGGGAATTGGTGGATGGTTCCCCAACACCTCAGGCCACTTATGAACGCCTAAAGGATCGAATGAATGCTTTAGGTATGCCCATTAACCACTTGAAAACAAAGGAGTAATAGATATGCGATGCAGGATATGTGATAACCACTTGACTTTTGCGGAGAGTTGTGCTAAGGACCCTCGAAATAAGGACCAGTACCTTATGGTATGTTCTACGTGCATGGCTCACTCGTACCAAGCTGAGGCCGAATATGACCTTAGTATGGAAATTAATTTTAATACGGTTATTGACAAGGAGGGAGATTGACTATAGAATACTTATGTGGCCTGAGTGATACTTTAATATTTAACATTTTAGTTTATATTAAGTTTCACTTAGGACCACTTAAAGACCACTTAGGAGATAGTTATGTCTAAAAAAAGAGTTAAAAATTTTAAGAGTAATAAACCTCTTAAAAAACGGAATTGGATTAAGACCAGCATGGATAGGTTTACCTCTCCGGCGGTCCATAGAAGCCGTAAGCGGTCCTTAGAGGCTAAGGAGGCCGATAGGGAGATTTTAGAACACTTTAGGGAAAGGGAATAATATGTCTTTAGATTGGAGAAGTGAGAGCCAGAGAGAACAACAATTCACAGAGGCTTTAGATGTTATTTTTAATTTCTTTAGCTCGTCCTCTAGTGAAAAAGTTATTGTGGATCATATCAATGAGGCCATTGATGATGGTCTAAATTATGTGGGCCTGGAGGACGTTGACCGTGGTGATGTCTTTGATGAGGTCGTTCAGTTAATGCTGGAGGCTAATGGATGGGATAATCGTGAGTTAAAAAGGGAAAATCAATTCCTTAGGGACAACGTGGCTGACTTGCAACGACAACTTCAAGAGGCTTATAAACGTATTGCATGGCATAAAGAGGTATATAAATCATGACTAGACGTAAAAACCTATTCGGGAAAAGCAGAACTGTAGATAATCCCTATGCGGTATATAAAATGCCCCATATGAATTTTGAATGGCGTATCTTAAAGACTTACAAACTGCCGGAAAATGAAGCTAAAAACCCTTATTCCGTCTGGTTTGTTGCCGCCCGTAGTGATCTAACTTATGGTTCCTGGGAATATGGTGATAACTATATTAAGGACATACTAAACCATGGTCATTTAACCAGTTCCACAGAGGAATGGGAGGAAATTTATAGCCCGGTGGAAAAGAATTAATAATGTTTTACGCCTTAACATTAATATGGTTAACTAATGCCACTATGGAGCATCAGATAATCTTACATACCGCTTTATTGAATGATTGTATTATTGCTAAGGAGGTGTATCAAAATACTATTGCGGAGGCAGACAAGGAACGTGTTAAGGTTGTGTGTCTTGCCACTAAAGACCTTGAACCTTTTTAAAAAAAATACTTGACAAGGCATTTCACTATGATAGAATACTGGTGTTGAACAAATTTAAAAGGAGAATTAAAGTATGATTACAGAAGGCGTGGTTGCATTTAGTAACCTTTCCGAAACGGAGAAATATAACGGGCAAGATACCGGGAAGTTCTCCATCGTTATCAACATGGATGAGGGTGAAGCTGAGAAACTTACCGCTGAGGGTGTTAATGTTAAGGAGTATAAAAACCAACCTCAACGGAAATTCGTTACTAAGTTTCCAAATTTTCCGGTCCTTAATGCCGATGGGGAAACGGTAGCTAAGGAAATCCCCTACGGTTCCACCGTTAGGATTTTATGGTCCCCTGGGAAGCCGCATCCTACTCACGGCGTTGCTCCATACTTTAAAAAGATTAAGGTATTGGAATATGCGGAGCATGATGGCGGCGATATGGATGAGGAGGATTTTTAGTCCAGAAACTAAAAGCCTTCTCCTGTAGTAAGGGAGGTATCGGCCTTAAAGTCCTCCCTTACTACATCTTTTTTTAACACTATAGGTAGTAAACATGGAAAAAGTTTGTTTAATGCTTGCTAATGAGTTTCCCAGGATAGGTTCCGGATTTAGACAAGTAGAGGTTATTAAGCGTGGTTATAAATGGGTTAGTGTTCGATACTTCCCTGGAGGCCCTAACGGTTTCCCAATCCGGCAGAGGATTAAAAAAGATTTGTTTAAAAAATTAGAGGTGGAAGATGTCTTTAGCCGTAGCACAACCTAAATCAAACATGATTTCCAGAGGTCCTTGTCCTAAATGCCGTGAAAATGGGGAGGACAGGAGCGGAGATAATTTAGCGAGGTATGATGATGGACATTCTTATTGTTATAAGTGTGGTTTTGTTGAGTTTTTAAATGATGATGATGATACTAAAACTGTGGAATTAGTTAAACCAGTTAAGGAATTTGAAATGCTAGGAACCCATGGTCCGATTAAGGACAGGAAAATATCAGAGGCTATAGTCTCTAAATTCGGAGTGACCCTGGAAACGGACAGTAATGGGTCCATCAGTAAACACCACTACCCATATAAGGACCGTGACAGTGGTGCTACGGTAGGGACTAAGGTACGTAACGTACCCACTAAGCAGTTCTATGCCACTGGCACATTTAATAACACTGGTCTATTCGGACAGTCTCTATGGCGTGAGGGTGGGAAGTACGTCACCGTTACTGAAGGTGAGGCAGATGCTTTAGCTATCGCAGAGATGTTTGATGGGAAGTGGCCCGTGGTGTCCGTCAAGACGGGTTCCGCTGGTGCTAAGGGTGATATTAAGGAAAACCTGGAGTGGCTGGAGACATTTGAAAACGTGGTCATTTGTTTTGATAATGATCCGGCAGGGAGAAAAGCAACGGAGGAAGTTCTGCCTTTATTTTCCCATAATAAGGTTCGTTCCGTATCCCTCCCCTCTAATTATAAAGATGCCGGAGATATGCTGAAGTCCGGCAAGATCAGGGAGTTTACTTCCGCATGGTGGGATGCTAAACCCTTCCGTCCTGTGGATGTAGTTCCCTTTTCCGATGAGAGATGTTGGGATGAGTTTATCCGTAGAGGTACGGAGGAAGTAACACCGTTGCCCACAGCTTTCGGTACTCTTAATGGTATGATGAATGGTGGTATTGCCGCCGGGGAAGTCACTGTGATAGGTGCGCTTACGTCCGTAGGGAAAACCACAGTGGTATATAATCTCCTGTATGGTATGAAACAGGAGAGCAATAAGCGTATCGGTGTAGCGTTCCTGGAGAGTTCCCTAGGGGAGACTACGGAAAAACTTGTGTCCATCCACATGGGTAAAAACTTAAGCACTATGCCCACTAGTGAATGGGCCTATGATGAGTTCCGTAAGTTTTATGATGATCTTAAACAGGACGATAAACTCCATATTCATAATCACCAGGGTTCCGATGATCTTGATGAATTGTTTTCCAAGATCAGGTACATGGCTAAGGGGTTAGATTGTGACGTAGTTATAATTGATCCATTACAGGTTGCCGTGACTAGTAATGAGAATGGTATGATTGATGCCTTTATGGATCGTTGTCTCAAACTTGCTAAGGAAACCAGCATAAGCATTATCGTTGTGTCCCACATGCGTAAGCCTCAAGTTAAGGATGCACATGATGTCAATGAATACGACATGAAGGGTTCCGGATCAATTAATCAGATCGCTTTTAATACCATCCTCCTTAGCCGTGACAAGCTCTCTGAGGACGATTACACCAGGAACTCTACAAAGGTCCAGCTTGTCAAGTGCCGCCGTACTGGACGTACAGGGACCGCTGGATGGCTGTTTTATGAACAGGAGACATCCCGTTTAGTTCAGGGTAATCCTCCGGAGATACAGGCTGTGTCCGATGAAGAATTCTAAAAAAGAACTAAGAAAATTTGACGCAACAGGGATATGGAATAAAGAGAAATATCTAATAAAAAGAAATAATATGACATGTGATATATGTAAGGAAAAGTTTCCCAGAGAGGTTTTAGAGTTTCATCATCCGGTAGAGGAGGAAAAAAAATTCAATGTATCAGTAAATGAATTTAGAACTATAGAAATAAAACAGGAAGTTCTTGACGAGGCAGATAAATGTGCTATACTATGTAGTAACTGCCATAGACTTGAACACGTTGCGTTAAAAAATGGTGAGAGTATAATCAATGACCCGTCAGCTTATCGTAGATATAGAAACCACAGAGTTACCCGTTACGAAAGTCTGGATGATTGGTACAATGAACGGAGCGGGAGAGGTACGCAACTTTCTTTTTCCATTTAACAAAAAGGAGATACAGGAATGGTTCAATCAGTACGACGAGGTTATAGGTCACAATTTTATAGATTTCGACGCACTCCACTTGGAAAAATTAGTGGGCGTGTCATTCGATGGATTAAAGGTAACCGATACCTTAATCCTATCAAGACTATATAACCCTCAACTGGAAGGCGGTCACTCCCTTAGAGCATGGGGTGATCGTCTGAAGTTGCCTAAGGGAGATCATGATGATTGGAGTTGTCTTAGTCCTGAAATGGTGGAGTATTGTACTCAAGACCTTAAAGTTACTCAAAAAACTTATGAGACTCTTATGGATAAGTTATCTAATTTTGGAACTAAGAGTATTGATCTGGAACACCAAGTTCAAACTGTGGTTACAAAGCAAATTCAAAACGGGTGGAAATTAGATCAACGTAAATGCCTTGATCTCCTTGCTACTCTAAAGGAACGTAGAATAGAAATAGAGGAGGAGGTCCATGAAAAATTTATCCCGTTACCAGTATTTGTTAAGGACATTAAACCTAGATATAAAAAAGACGGAGAGCTTTCCAATGTCGGCCTTAAATTTTTTGGTTCTGATTATGTCAATGTATGCGGTCCTTTTAGTCGTATAAATTTTCCGGAGTTTAACTTAGGATCGCGTCAACAGATAGGGAGGTACTTAAAATATTTCGGGTGGAAACCTACACACTTTACGGAAAAAGGTCATGTAATTGTGGACGAGGCTATTCTTTCCAAGGTCACTGGTATCCCTGAGGCACAGCTTATAGCGGAATACCTCCTGGTACAAAAGAGAACTGCACAAATACAATCATGGCTAGATGCCGTGGAAAAAGACGGTAGGGTTCATGGGTACGTTAATACAATAGGGGCAGTGACGGGTAGAATGACCCACAGTAGCCCTAATATGTCTCAGGTCCCTGCTAGTTACTCACCATACGGAAGTGATTGTAGGAGTTGCTGGACGGTCCCTGAGGGTAGGAAATTAGTGGGGGCAGATGCCGCCGGAATTGAATTAAGAATGTTATGTCATTATATGGACGATAAGGAGTACACCAATGAAGTTATCAACGGAGACATCCATGCAACTAACCAGAAAAATGCTGGACTTAAAACAAGAGACAGTGCTAAAACTTTTATCTATGCTTTCCTCTATGGAGCAGGGGACGCTAAAATCGGAAGCATCATTGGTGGTACTAAAAGAGATGGAGCAGAACTTAAACGATTATTTCTCCAAAACACGCCTTCTCTTAAACACTTACGAGAGCGCGTTGAACATGCCTCTGTTCGAGGATACCTTAAAGGATTAGATGGACGTAAACTTATTATAAGGAGTAAACATGCTGCACTTAATACTCTTCTTCAATCTGCTGCTTCAGTTGTTATGAAAAAATCCTTGACACTCTTAAATGAATACGCTACAATACATGGTATAGACTATAAATTTGTAGGTAATATTCATGATGAGTTTCAATCGGAAGTCAGGGAAGATCAAGCGGAAAAATTTGGATGGCTTGCGGTGGAATGTATCAAAGCATCCGGAATTAAACTTAACCTCCGTTGTCCTTTAGACGGTGAATATAAGGTAGGGAAAACATGGGCAGATACACACTAGACACATTAGTTGAGGACATTTATTCCTTAATGAAAAACCGGAATGTCCCTAAGGATGTTGATCCGGAAGCGGAGATTGAAAAGTTTGGTGAGGCTATGAAGGCTCTCATGCGTGACCAGTTCCTACCT
>VTLG01015141.1_pt1 | contig 15951 bp, 18 predicted proteins | sample 4694571 | NCBI WGS metagenome assembly VTLG01 (sample SAMN12604809, study PRJNA352737) | marine metagenome | biome: ENVO:00000447; feature: ENVO:00000209|ENVO:00000569|ENVO:01000036; material: ENVO:00002151; isolation source: viral sequences binned using virsorter ...
GCCATTTTTTGGTGAAGGTGAACGTAGGTCTATGGCTATGAACTGGAATGTTTTTGATTCCGATAAAGAAATGCGTAAGTACATGTCTGAACGTGAACTTGCACAATACAATGCTCAGAAGGAGAAACTAGCAAGTGTCGGTTAAATACAAATATAATGAAGACAAGACTCTTGTCGAGTTAAAGAAGTACATTGACTCCACCTATGATGAACACTACAGCAAGAATAAATTTCAGGCTACAGAGTTTATTATAGATGGTGGTCATGGTGAAGGTTTTTGTATCGGAAACATACTCAAGTATGCTCAACGATACGGAAAAAAGAACGATAGAAACCGAAGTGACTTGCTTAAGTTAATTCACTATGGTATTATCGCTCTACATGTGAACAATTCGGAGAAATAATATAATGAAACTTAGTAATGAAACGGTTACGGTATTGAAGAACTTTTCTACAATTAACCAAAACCTTGTGATTAAGGCTGGTAACAAATTGTCTACCATGTCTGCAATGAAGAATATCGTTGCATCTGCTGATGTCCAAGAAGACTTTCCACAGGACTTTGCAATCTATGATTTGAACGAGTTCTTGGCTGCACTGTCTCTTTTTGAAAAGATTGACCTTGATTTCAAGAATGATTTTGTGGTGATTACAGAGAACGGTGATTCTCGCAGAGCTCTACAATATTGGTATTCTGATCCGTCTGTGGTGACACATCCTAAAACGGATATCACCATGCCTGATCCAGATGTACAATTTCAATTTGCATCTTCTACTCTTGCAGAGGTTACTAAGGCTGCTTCGATTATCGGTGCTCCTGATATGGTTCTGGAAGGTACAAGTAAAGGTAACGCTGTTCTCAAGGTGACAGATAAGAAAAACGCAACGGCAAATGATTTCAAAGTCGGCCTGTCAGTTGACGAAAACACAAAGGATGTTCCTTACAAATTTTGGTTCAAGGTTGAGAATTTAAAACTCATTCCTGGCTCGTATGAGGTGAACGTATCTTCTAAGAAGATCAGTCATTTCTCTAATACAAAAGCGCCTGTGCGATACTTCATTGCACTAGAACCAGAATCGTCATATCCAAATGAGTGATACATTTCTGTGGGTTGAACAGTATCGGCCAAGAGATGTTGAATCATGTGTTCTACCTAACACGCTCAAAACCACACTAAAAGATTTTGTAGAAGAAGGTCAACTTCCAAACTTAATTCTATCAGGTGGCCCAGGCGTGGGTAAGACCACGGCAGCTAAAGCTCTCCTTGAGGAGCTTGGTTGCACATATATGATGATCAATGGCTCGGAAGAGTCAGGCATCGATGTTCTAAGAACCAAAATCAAAAACTTTGCGTCTACTGTGGCCTTGGAAGGTGGACGCAAATATATCATTCTGGATGAAGCAGATTATCTAAATCCACAATCTACTCAGCCTGCCTTGCGTGGGTTCATAGAAGAGTTTCATAAGAACTGTGGATTTATTCTAACCTGTAATTACAAGAACCGTATCATTCCAGCCCTACAATCACGTTGTAGTGTGATTGATTTCAACATTCCAGTGAAGGAAAAACAGAAACTTGCATCTGAATTTTTCAATCGTACTATCACAATTTTGGAAGAATGTCAAGTAAAATATGACAAACGAGTTGTCGCAGAAGTCATAAATAAGTTTTTCCCAGACTGGCGAAGGGTACTAAATGAGTTACAACGATATTCTGTATCTGGTGAAATTGATGCCGGTATTCTGGTTGACATTGCTGAAGTTAATATCAAGGAACTGATAACTTGTATGAAGGGCAAGGAGTTTACCAATGTTCGTAAATGGGTTGTTGATAATCTTGATAATGATCCCACTCGTCTTTTCCGCCGTCTTTATGACAGCCTATATGATCATGTGGACGGCAGTAGTATCCCTCATGTTGTTGTGGTATTGGGCGAGTATCAATATAAAGCAGCTTTTGTCGCCGATCAAGAAATAAATATGCTTGCATGTTTGACTGAAATTATGGCAAGGGCGAAATTCAAATGACAATAGAAGTACATGATAACTTACTAGAACCACATATGGCTGAGTTGATTGAAGACTTCATGAAAAATCAAGTACGTTGGCGATATTATTATAAATCAAACAAACAAGTATCTGGATATCACTGGCATGTTTATTGCGGTGTGGATGAGGAAGAAGTTCGACATAATGATGCAGAATTGCTTCTTCCAATTTGGGAAGCCGCTAACCAAAAACTTGATTTGAAAGAAAGATTCAGAATACAAGGGTGGAAACGCCTCTATTGTAACGCTCACACATTTGGTGTAGAACCCAACATTCATAGAGATGATGGCGATTTTACCATGATCTATTATCCCCAAATGGATTGGAAAATAGAATATGGTGGTGGCACTTTTGTATACAAAGAAGATGCAGAGACAGTTGATACGATTGCAGAGTATCGTGGTAATCGTGTTCTAATGTTTGATGCACATCTACCACATCAAGCACAACCAGTGGCTAAAAATTGTTTGGAACTAAGAATGTGTGTTGTGTTCAAACTTTGGACTGAGGGTGCTAATCGTGACCGACTCGATTTCTACAAAGATACAATTTCTTAAAGATCGTGGCGCTCATCTGTGCAACCACAGCGGAGCCACACTTTTAGAACATTTGGAAGGCACTAGAGATATTCTACGCAAAGAAGGGGCCCCAGAGTATCTACAGGATGCTGGTCTATTTCATTCGGTATATGGCACTGCATACTATATGCCAGATGAAGGTATTTCTACTAGTAGAGAGGATGTTAAAAAAATAATTGGTGAACAGGCAGAGGAAATAGCGTACTGGTTTTGTGTATTGCAGGCCCCAAGAAGAAATGAAATAGTAAAATTTACTGGACAATTAAAAGAAGATTTACTATGGCTAGACTCTGCAAATAGCACAGAAATAGAAGAAAGCAATATGATGACATGGAGTGAAGCATATGACATATGAATTAAAAGTGAAAAGTGGCACTTACAAGGCCGACAGTTTAACCCATCTATTATGGGCTGTATTTTGTCATAGATTCCATCACTGGAGAAAAGGTGAGGGATTTAGTGACTAATGTACGAATTAAAAGATTATTTAAACGCTATAAATGTATCTAAGGACTCTCTTTTAGATACAGAAGATGAGATGTGGGAAAAGAGATTTGCCCCATTCATTGTAAACAAGTGCGTGGCTCCCTTTGAAGATACTGTTATGTTGGTAAATGAGATTAACCAATTACACCATCTAGACAAGAAACTTCAGTTTGATTTTTTGATAAATAGTCTAAGACCAAGAAAAAGATATGCTCCTTGGATGAAGGCGAAGAAATTAAAAAATCTAGAGTATGTTAAAGAGTTTTATGGATACAATAATGAAAAGGCCAAGGCCGCTCTTGATATACTGGATGATGAACAGATTTCCGCTATAAAAAACAAGTTAAATAAAGGTGGAAAAAATGGAAGAAGTTAATTGGACACAGGAACAGATGCTTGAAGTATCTTTGAAGGAGCCTGATGATTTCCTCAAGGTACGAGAGACTCTATCTCGTATGGGTGTCGCATCCAGAAAAGAAAGAAAATTATATCAATCCTGTCATATTTTACATAAACAGGGCCGATATTTTATTGTGCATTTTAAAGAACTTTTTGCACTAGATGGTAAGAAAACAAATCTATCCTCTAATGATATTGCTCGAAGAAACACTATAACAACCCTCTTAAATGATTGGGGTTTAGTCGAAGTAATAGGTAAGATTGAAGAAGTGGCTCCACTGAGTCAAATTAAGGTTTTATCCTTTGGTGAAAAATCAGAATGGATTCTTGAAACGAAATATAATCTAGGAAAGAAAAAAGAGGATTAATGTGGAAAAGTTCAAGTCCTTCATAACAGAAGAAAAAGAAGACAAATACAAAGTTGTTATTCTTACTGTTGAACATGGCGACAAATCTATTACTGCTAAAAAGTTTGAGAAGGAGGCTTCAAAACTTGGGTTTGAAGTTTTTTCTTCAAACTTTAAAGGTGTTATACTGCAATATGATGATAAGAATGGCTATCAATTAAGTAACGATAAAGATAAAGTAATCGTTAATAGAGCAGATACGGTTGTGTTTGTTCGTGGAACTCCTAATAGAGATAGTTATTTAGATTTAGTATCAGAACTAGAAAGAATTGGTGTCACTTGTATTAACAGTAGAACCACGATTAACATATGTGCTGATAAATATCGAAGTTGGAATCAGTTAAAAGACTTTAGATTAAATCAACCAAAGACTGTTATAATTCCTAGTGAAGAACATGTTGATTCAGCACTTGAAGCTTTAGACACAAAGTTTCCTATAATTCTAAAAACTCTTAGAGGTTCAAAGGGTGTAGGTGTTCTTTTTATTGAATCGGAAAGGTCTTTACATTCTATTGTCCAATTGCTTTTCAAACAAGATGAAGATAGTGATATTCTAATTCAAGAATACATCAAAAATGATTTTGATGTTAGAGTTTTAGTTTTAGGAGAAACAATACTTGGGACTATGAGAAGGGACGTTGTTGAGGGAGATTTTAGGTCAAATGTTGCTCAAGGGGCCAAAGTCAAAAAATACAAACTAAGTGACGAAGAAAAAAATCAGTGTTTAGTTGCTAGTAAAGCTGTAGGTGGTGACTTTACAGCTGTAGATTTTATTCCTAATAATGATAAACCTTATTTTCTGGAAGTCAATAGTAGCCCAGGCACAGATGGCATTGAAGATGCAAACCCCGAATTAAATGTTGCTAGAGAAGTTTTAGAATATTATAAAAATAAAAAACTTAGATATGCTGTTCCTACAGCTGTAGGATTTTACGAGAAAGTAAAAATAAAACCATTCGGTGATATGACAGCAAAGTTTGATACTGGCAACGGTATACTTTCAGTTCTTCATGCAGATAACATTGATATCTCTGGAAAGAAGATTACCTTTAAATTAATGGGTAAGACTGTAACTACAAAACTCGTTAAAACTTATGAAGCACAGACAGGCGCTGGAGTTGATGAAAGGCCTGTTGTTGAATTAGAATTAGAATTTAGAGGTCATTTATATACACTCATGTTTGGTTTAGATGACCGTACTGAAATGGGCACGCCACTACTATTAAATAGATATTCTATGAAAGCTATGAATGTAATGGTTGATCCACAAAGGAAATTTTTAGTAACCAAAGACCTTGACAATTAACCCCCAGTGTGATATAACTAATCTATGACTTTTTATACAAACGTACTCCAGTATGGAAATAGTCTCTTGGTGCGAGAGGTCGATTCAAATGGCCAACGCATAAAGAAACGTGTTCAATACCAGCCAACATTATTTGATCTAATCACCACAAAAGAAAAGACAGGCTATGTCACTCTTGATGGTCAACATGTGTTACCTCACAAGTTTGATTCTATCAAAGAAGCTAAAGATTGGTATGAAAGCCGTAAAGATCAGGACATTGTATATGGTAACACACAATATTCTTATACCTACATTTCTGATACATATCCTAATCGTGTTAAGTGGGACACAGATAAACTTCTGATTGCAACTTTGGATATTGAAGTTGAATGTGAGAATGGTTTTCCTAATCCAAAGGATGCGGTTGAACCTATGTTGTCGATCACCATGAAGAACCACCAGAACAAAAAGATTATTGTCTGGGGCCTGCATGAGTTTCAAAATCATCGTGATGATGTAGACTATCGCCTGTGTAAAGATGAGGCTGATCTGTTGATTAAGTTCTCTGATGAGTGGTCTATATGTTTGCCTGATATCGTCACTGGTTGGAACACAGAGTTTTTTGATATTCCTTATCTCTGCAATCGCATGAAGATATTGTTTGGTGAGGATTTTCTCAAGAAACTATCGCCTTGGGGTAAGGTGTTGGAGCGAGAAGTCTACAAGATGGGTCGTCAACATCAAACCTATAATATTCAAGGTGTTGCTCATCTGGACTACTTTGACCTGTATCGTAAATTCACATACAGTGCTCAAGAGTCATATCGCTTGGATCATATTGCAAAGATAGAACTTGGCGAACAGAAAGAAGGTAATCCTTTTGATACATTCAAAGAGTGGTATACAAAGGACTATCAATCATTTATTGAATACAACATCACGGACGTTGAACTGGTTGACAAGCTAGAAGATAAGATGCGCCTGATTGAGTTGTGTTTAACAATGGCTTACGATGCTAAAGTCAACTATACAGACGTTCTCGGAACGGTTCGTTATTGGGATGTATTGATCTACAACCACTTGCGGGCCAAAAACATCGTAATACCACAAAAGAAAGATCACAAGAAAGCAGAGCAGTTCGAAGGTGCTTATGTCAAAGACCCACTGGTGGGTATGCATAAGTGGGTTATGTCGTTTGACTTGAACTCTCTGTATCCACACCTAATCATGCAATACAATATTTCACCAGAAACTTTGGTGAACAGTGGCGCAGAGATAGAAAAGGAACTTGTTGATAAAATATTACAGGGCAAGGTTAAGAATGACACAGAACATTGTATGACTCCTAACGGTGCATTTTTTCGAAAAGATGTGAAGGGTTTTCTGCCTGAACTGATGGAGAATATGTATGATGATCGTGTCAAATATAAAAAACTTATGTTGGAGGCTCAACAGGAGTATGAAAATACGAAGGACAAGTCTTTACTCAAGGATATCTCAAGATACAACAATATCCAGATGGCGAAGAAGATATCTCTCAACTCGGCGTATGGTGCTATTGGGAATAATTGGTTTCGTTACTATGATCTATTGGTTGCTACAGCAATTACAACCTCTGGTCAGTTATCTATTCGATGGATTGAAAAGGCTCTCAACATATATCTTAACAAAATTTTGGAAACAGACAAGTTGGACTACGTTATTGCGAGCGATACAGATTCGGTATATATTACTTTTGACAAGTTGGTGGATAAGTTGTTTCCGAAGGGAGGCTCTACTGAGAAAATCGTCAACTTCTTGGACAAGATTGCAACTGAGAAGCTGGAACCTTTTATCGATAAAAGTTATCAACATCTTGCTGGGGAGATGAACGCATACGGTCAGAAGATGTTTATGAAACGTGAAGTTATCGCAGACAAAGGCATCTGGACGGCCAAGAAACGATATATTCTAAACGTGTGGGACAGTGAGGGTGTTCGGTACAAAGAACCTAAGATGAAAATTATGGGTATCGAAGCGGTGAAGTCATCTACGCCTGCGGCCTGTCGAGAGAAACTTAAACAAGCTCTACCTATCATCATGAGTGGTGATGAGAAAATGCTAAATAGTTTCATACAGGAGTTTAGAGAAGAGTTTATGAAGTTGCCTCCAGAAGACATTGCATATCCAAGAAGCTGTAATGGTGTACAAAAGTTTCGTGGTGACTCTCAACTATTCAAGTCTGGCGCTCCAATCCATGTCAAGGGAGCCATACTATACAACTTCTTACTAGAGAAAAACAAACTGGATAGTAAATACGTAAAAATACAAGAGGGAGACAAGATTCGTTTCCTACATCTAAAACAACCAAACGTCTATGTCTCGACTGCATTTTCTTTTATGACAAATGTTCCAAAGGAACTTGACATTCATAAGTACATAGATTATGATACACAATATGAGAAAGCTTTTGTCGAACCAATCAAGTTTATTGCAGAAAAGATTAATTGGTCAATCGACTCTAGCTACGGAACACAGGGAAGTCTTCTTGACTTTCTGTAATGCGGGCGTGGTATAAAAGCATTACGCCAGTTTACCAAACTGGAAATGAAGGTGCGATTCCTTCCGCCCGCTCCAACTTTGAGGCTATGAATGATACTTGAACGAACTGATGCTCTTCATGCAGCCAATGTATTCATTGACTACTTTGCCAGTTTTGGAAGGATTGATGACTATCTACGCAAGGTAAAACTTGAAAGAATGTCGAACTATCCTACTTCATTGCCAGGCATGGGCCCGCAAGATGATATGTTCAGTGATTTCACCATGCATCCAAATGATATGGAGTTTGAGTGCCGTGAAGTATCTACAGAGATTTTTGTTAACTATCTAGAAATCACAACCTCGCACGCTGTTGAAGTATCGGTGCCTGGCAAATCTATTAAGTGGGTTGTATACGAGAAGAACACTGGCAAAATTGCTGGGTTTATTCGTCTTGGTTCACCTACCATCAACTCAAAACCTAGAAACGAGTTTCTTGGTAAACCTCTGGATACACTCGACGCCAAAGTAATGAAACGGTTCAATGACTCTGCAATCATGGGGTTTATTATTGTACCAACACAACCGTTTGGTTTCAACTATCTGGGTGGTAAACTACTGGCGGCTATATGCTGTTCTCACCTCACAAAAGACACATTAGACAAGAAATATGGTGGCCCGTTCTGTATGTTTGAAACAACTAGTTTATATGGTTCTACAAAGTCTAGTTCACAGTATGATGGCATGAAACCATTTCTACGGTACAAAGGCAATACAGAGTCAGACTTTGCGCCACTTATCAATGATGATAACTACCATCGACTCAATGATTGGTTCAAGGAACGTAATGGAGAACCTTTGGTTGACCCATCTGCCTCTAGCCGCAAGCTGAAGACACAGACCAAGATGATTTCTATTATCAAAGCTTCTTTGAAAGACACACCAGAGTATGATAAATTTGTTGATGCTTGTAATAGTGCAAAGGGCCTCACTGAAAAGAAACGCCAGTATATGTCGGACTTTGGATTTGATAACGTCAAAGAATATCTTAACATGGAGACTGATGAACTAAGGAAGAAAGAAAACTTTGACCGCTACTCGTTTGATGGCGTATGTGATTGGTGGAGAAACAAAGCCTCTAAGAGGTTTGAGTCTCTCAAGGCTGACGGCCGTTTGAGGACTGAACTCGAAACATGGAATTGTGCAAGTGACATTGATATCATACGATGAAGAAAATCTAGAGAAGGTTTCTAAACTTATCGTAGAAAATCTTACACCAGACCTAATACCAAAGAAATGGCGAAAACGTAATTCAATAACGCCTATGTTTGGTCATTGTCACACGGCTTCGGCCTGTTTACAAAAGGTTTTTGGTACAGAGAATATCAAGTTATATCGAGCGTTGGATGAAGAAGATATATGGCATTGGTGGTGTGTAGATAAAAATGAAAAGGTCATTGACTTAACTGCTGATCAGTATTATACTTTAGGAAGAATACCACCTTACGATAAAGGCGAGAAGGCCTCTATGTTGGGGTGGTCTTATAAGAACCGAGTTTTTGATTTGCTAAAAAAAGTTGAAAAAAAGCTCAAATGATAGGGTTAACTCTTATATATAATAATATAAGGAATTTCCCTTATTCGCATTTACAATGTTGTTCTCAACAATGATGTTAGAGTATCAACTTGTAGATAGTGTCATTATACGGAGATAAAAAATGTCACAAGAAAACTATATTGAAGCCTCAGCTGGCTTCAAACCCACCAAAATATCATTAAAAAAATTATACGACAAGTACAAGTCGGACAAGGATGGCTATGCTGAAATCATGGTTTACTCTGTCTGGTTACAGAGGCTGAAGCAAGAGTCAAAGTGGAAAATGAATGAATGGCTAAAGGCTAGATCATATCTATATCGACTCTTTTCATCTGGTGAAGAATCTAAGACAACATTTACTGTTGTTGCGATTGACCTTTTGATAATACGTTTGAAGGAACGCATTGAATTTTTGTCACCAGATCAAGTGATCGGTAATATTTTCAAAATGATGATCGATGATTTGGAAGTTATGAAATCTGGTGGATGTAAGCTTATTTTGTTAGATGGCCAAAATCGTTTGGAGTATCCATTAAAAAGATTCTTCAATGGTGATTTATCTTTTCATCTGACAAATCCAATCACTAATGAAATAAAAACCATTAACTTTGTTATTGACGGTCAAGTGTTTGAAAAAGCTTCATTTAACTGGGATGATTTGTCCGACAAAGAACAAACCTTGATTGAAAATATTCAAGTAGTATTTGCTGTAGGCACTGAGGGCGAAATTGATGAGTTTATCGAAGATTTGATTGATGATAACTCCGGCGAACACTGGAATGATTTTGAGAGATCAATTACGTCTTTAAGAACTATTTGTTATTTGGTAAATTCTAGCCTATCTTCAAGAAAGGGAAATGTACCAGAGTTTAAGCAAGTTCTTGATAGAGTTGGCTCACTAACTGGCGCTTATCATCCTGAGAAAAAAGGTTTGAATAAGATACTATGTGAATTAATTCAATTCGATTACAATGGAAACTTTCGATTAGATTACGAAGTTATTCTTGATGAAACCAAACGTGATTTAATTACGAAGTCGTTTGAAAATGTTAAGACTTTCTTCCAGACTCTTGCAAAGGAAGATCGATTTAATTGGACAAAGGGCACGCAGAACGTATTTGAAACTAAAGAAATGCTCAGAAATTTCTATATACTTCTACAAACCTTGCAGAGTGGCGAATGTGGCTACACAGTGCCACTTGATAAGATTGATATCTTGAAAACTGTATATGATGATTTTGCAAAGTTTGATAATCATAAAAGAAACAGAGAGAAAAATTCAAGTGAGTTTGAAAAAGTAAATGGCACTTTGGTTCCGAAGCCAAATACATGGATATGGGCTCAAAAAGATATCAGACCAGAACAAATTGAACTGCGAAAAAAAGAGATTGTTAAGTTTGTAAGTGCCAATATAGAAAGGTGGAAATCTACACATGTTTTTGCCCGGCTGGGTGATGACGGCGGACGAAATGAAGTAACATCTCAAAGAAGGCAAGAAGTAATACTGAACGCTGATGAAGATATATACTCTGCCTTTGGCCAAGGATTAAATAGGTTTGTTGATGAAATCCATGTTGATCACAGACACCAATTTGGCCGAGGTGGGTCTAATGAGGTAGAAAATTTGGGCCAGACAACGGATGCCTCTAATCTCGCAAGGGTGAAATAGGAGACACAATGCCTGACATTGACCACTATTGTAGAGTCTATGATCATTTTCTAGAAGCTTCAGATTGCGATGAGTATATCGAAAAGTTCGAAGAAACAATCACAGTTGATGCTGAACGACACAGAGAATTGAGTGTTTGTTACAGAGAAGACGGCTCTATGATATGTGGTCAATGTGACTGCATGAGAACAAATCCTATGGAGTATCCACGTTTTCATGATTTGAATATCAAACTCATGGATAAGTGGATGGAGGCTGTAGAACGATACAAAGAAGATTGTGGCATCAACAAGTTTGAGTTCCAGTGGCCAAAACAGTATGGTTGGGAAGAACTACGAATAAAAAAGTTTCGAGTGGATTCTGAAAAGGCGCACGGTCTGGAACTACATTCAGATGTTTATAGTTATGCTCATGCAAAAAGATTTTTGTGTATTATGGTTTATCTGAATGATGACTTTACAGACGGAGAAACTTTTTTCCCTCTGATGAACTCCAAAGTTGAACCGAAGAAAGGCCGATTGTTTATTTTTCCCCCATCGTGGAATTATTTACATCAAGGAATACCACCACAGCCCCCTTCAAATAGAAACGCTAAATATTTTATTATGACACATCTCGTTTACGTTGACAAGGATGAGAAAGTTAATGTTGGAGTTGACTTCAGTAGCAGAACTAAAGTTGCTCGAGATGAAGAACACGTTAAGTTAGAATTGGAGTCTGCTAAGTGGCCTACCAAAACTTAAATTGGTATACTAGGACATATCCTAATTTTCTAGATGATGAGCTCTGTGATGCATATGTACAGATGTTTGAAGAGACACTAGAAAAGGATGCTGAAGAGGTAAAGAAAACTAGTATTTGCACAGGGCCTGTACGTCCTGACGGCCACCAGATTTGTGGTAACTGTAACTGTCAAAGAATGAATCCTATGGGGTTTGATAGGTTCGAACACCTCAACACTTTGGCCATGAGTAAGTTTACCAGAATCATAGACAACTATAAAGATGATGTTAAACTACATAAAGCCCAGTGGCCTGACAGGTATGGTTGGGAAGAACTACGAATGAAGAGGTTTCTTTGCGATAGCGGTGAACAGTTTGGTAATCATGTTGATGTTTTGACCAGAGAGGGCGCCAAACGATTTCTGATTCTCATGGTGTACTTGAATGATGATTTTGATGGCGGTGAGACAGAGTTTCCTGTTTTTGGTGACAAGGTAAAACCAGAGAAGGGTAAATTGGTTGTGTTTCCCCCACTTTGGCAATATATGCACAGAGGAAATCCACCTACAAATGGCCACGCCAAATATTTCTTAATGACGTATTTGAACTATGTACGAACATAAATTATCCTTTATAGAAGAAAAGTTTTCTGGATGGCCGAGAGTCATTAATCATTTGGTTGGAGTGGCTGAGATTCTAAAAGAACAGGGAGCTCCAGAATATCTACAGATTGCTGGTTTGTATCACAGTATATACGGTGAACGACAAGTAGGAAATTTCGGTTATTCGTTGATAACAAGAGAGGAACTACAGGAGTTGATAGGTATTCAAGCTGAAGAAGTTGTTCACACATGGTGTGATTTAGAGGCTCCGAGAACAGATAATATTCATAACATGTCTGACAGCCAACTGAAGTCTGATCTGTTAAAGTTAGAAAAAGCCAATATTGATGAAATGAAGTCTTGACAGTTACCGCCTCTTGTTATATAAATACTAATAACAAATGGAGGCAGTGAATGAAACAGTTTGTCGAGCAACTCAAGCCTAGGGCTGAGTTAAAATCGCCCTTAGATAAGATTCAAGATTTTTTATCTGAGGATATAGATTTGCCTAAAGATATCCTAGATGGTTTTGAGTTTACTCAAACAGACAAATCTCCTAGAGCTAGAGTTGAAATTAGAGTTACCTCTGATGACAGAGATACCGATAGAGATGAAATACTGAGGCGATTGAAAAATGCTGGTATTTCAGCAAATACAGCTTCAACTAGCTCCTCTGTTGATCCGATTGACGGAGTTTTTGATGATCGAAAATTTAGAATCAATGTAAAACCTAAATCTGGTGGAATGGGTGAGTCCACTCTTAATTCTAGTATCACCGAACTTTTTCCATGTATTGCTTTTGAAAAGAGATTCAAACCTAAAAATGTAGAAAGTTTTATGGAACAGTTAATGGCTGTTGATTTGTCGTCTTTAAACTGTATTATAGGCTCTGACCTTAAAGCTGCTGAGACAACAGTTAATAGTGCAGAAGGATCATCAAAGTACCAAGAAAAAATGGAAAATGCTCTTGGTATATTGAATTATATAAATGATACAAATGATGATAAACCGATAAAACAAGTTTATTGGGGATATCGTGGAAAACCAAGAGGTGTACCAGGCAATCATCCTGGCGATATGTTTATAGAGTACACCGATAAGTCTATGTTGGGTGTTAGTTTAAAGGCCGGTGGTAAAAAAACAAAGGAACCACAGTTAAATACATATCACAACACAGTATTTGTAAATTCAAAAGGGCCAGATTTTGGTGATTCTAAAGGTAAAGAAGCACTAAGAACTAAAGTGTATCAACAAGTCTATTCTAAAATCAAAGGTATGCCGGATTTAAAAAGTTATGATCAAAAAGGCGGGAAAACAAAATTTGACTCTGCGATAAATAAATTGCCTAAAAAATTACAAGATTCCTACTACGATGAATATTTGTCCATTGTTAGAGAAGCCTTGGTTGCTAGATTTAATAGAAATAGAGATGCAAGTTTACAGTATATCAAAGATGCTATTTTAAGAGAAGCTCCAGATGTTCCAACAATAGTAATTAAGGCTATTGGAAGTAATTATGAAGAGGTGACAGACAGGGATGAATTGGGTGTTTTTCTACCACAAGTTAAATTTGTTAGGTCTTATATTTCTAGATCATCAAAACAAAATTGGCATATTGAGTTGAAATCTGGTGATGCAAATGTTATACTTAATATGGCAGTTCGCTCCAGTACAGGTGGTAAATTAAAACAACATAATTTAAAAGTAACATACAATGGAATTTCAACAAAATGATCAGTTTTAACGAAATGCTCACAGAAGATAAAGGTGGTAAAAATCTCCACCTAGAACATCTTGAAGATGAGATAATCAATTATGGAGTTGATGGAGGTCGAGCTGCGATTAATTTTTTGCGCTCCCTCAGAGATATGTTAGCGGGGTCAAGTCGATCCAGTGTAAATATGACGGTTAAGTGGGACGGTGCGCCTGCAATTTTTGCTGTTATTGATCCGTCTGATGGTAAGTTTTTTGTCGCTAAGAAATCTGTTTTTAATGTCAGCCCCAAATTGTACAAGACAAAGGGAGAAATAGATGCAGATTTATCTGGAGCTCTTAATTCAAAGTTTAAGATTGCTTTGGATGAGTTTTCGAAATTGGGTATCACAGGTGTGCTCCAAGGCGACCTCATGTTTACCGATGATGTCGAGTTATCAAAGATCGATGGTGTTTCATACCATACTTTTCAGCCTAATACTATTGTTTATGCTGTACCTGTTGATTCCAAATTAGGTAAAGTAATCAAAAAGGCAAAGATAGGTGTTGTATGGCACACCACATATAAGGGTAATGAGTTACAGGACATGAAGGCCTCGTTTGGTGCAGATATTAGTGGACTGAATAAACCTTCCTCTGTATGGATGGACGATGCCACATATAAAGACACGGCTGGTAACGCAACATTTACGCAATCAGAAACAGATACAATCACAGCAATTCTTAGCGAAACTGGAAAGACATTTCGGAAAATTAATTCGGTACAACTAAAAAAGTTTCTTTCACTACAAGAAGGCCTGACTGGCGCCATGGCTGGTGCCTCGCTCAAAACATACAACAATAGTAAAGTTCGTCAAGGTGAACCAATCAAAAACCCCAGACAACATGCAATTGGATATCCAGAGTGGGTAAATCAACATGTGCAAAAACAGATTGACAAGGCAAAAAGCCCAGCTGGTAAACAGAAATATCAAAACATACAAAAAGAAATGGTACGAGAATTTAAGAAATACGTAACAGTTTTACAGTATGTCATTACATTTCAGAATCTATTGGTTGATGCAAAGGCACAAATTGTTAATAAACTAAATAGTATAAAGGGGTTGACAGATACGTTTATTCGTACTAGTAATGGATTCAAAGTGACCAATCCCGAAGGTTACGTTGCAATAGATAGAGTGAGTGGTGGAGCGGTAAAACTCGTAGACCGCATGGAGTTCTCGTTTAACAACTTCACTGCTATAAAGGCATGGGATCGATGAAGACATTTAGACAACTTACAGAAGCCAAAGAAACCATTGTGTTCGCTTTCGGCAGATTCAACCCACCGACAACGGGACACGAAAAACTTATTGATGCCTGCAAGAAAGCTGCGGGCTCTAATGAGTATAGAATTTATCCCTCATTTTCACAAAAACCAGCAACAGACCCCCTACCACATTCGCTCAAGGTTGCGTATATGCGTAAGATGTTTAGTAAACATGCTAGATCAATTAAGGCAGATAAGTCAGCTAAAACTGCTATTTTCATTGCAGAGAATTTGTATAAAGAGGGTTTCAAAAATTTAGTAATGGTGGCTGGTTCTGATCGAGTCAAAGAATTCACAGAACTCTTAGTGCGTTACAATGGTAAGCCAGACAAAAAAGGTAATATTCTATATGATTTTGATTCGGTAAAGGTTGTATCTGCTGGAGAACGTGATCCAGATGCAGAAGGTGTAGAGGGCATGTCTGCATCCAAGATGCGGGCTGCGGCCACAAATAATGAGTTTGAAGCTTTTAAGATGGGCGTGCCAGCTGGATTTAGGGACGCAAGAAAATTATTTGATGATGTTCGTAAACACATGGGTATTCGTGAAGAACGAGATATGGGCGTTATGGATTCATATGAAGAAATGCGAGATGCCTATCTTACAGGAAA
>VTLG01006383.1_pt1 | contig 15948 bp, 22 predicted proteins | sample 4694571 | NCBI WGS metagenome assembly VTLG01 (sample SAMN12604809, study PRJNA352737) | marine metagenome | biome: ENVO:00000447; feature: ENVO:00000209|ENVO:00000569|ENVO:01000036; material: ENVO:00002151; isolation source: viral sequences binned using virsorter ...
ATTCAAGATTTCCTAGATGGAGATACTATGTCACTTGCTCTAAAGTGGGGTGATGGCACAGTAAGTTCTGCTGGTGAAATGAATATATTGGCAGAAATACAATACACAGGTGACCCTGCTCAAGACATAAGCGAGAATGGAATATTTCACAACTTATCTTTTGAGTGTGTTCAAAATAGTTCAACTGAAGCATTAAAAATTAGTTGCTTTAATGGTGAATCTCAATCAGCTTGGTAAACTTAATCTAGTTTAGTATATTAGCATACTAAATGGAGATTAAATATGTCAAAGAATGCTAAAGTAAAAGGTGAGAATGTTAAAGAATTAACATTTGATGTAAAGGATTTAAATCTTGATGAGAGAGTTGAATTTAATAACATAGTATCTATAAGAGGTAGTTTAGATAAAATGCTTTTTGGAGATTATGTTAAGATGATAAGAATTGCAACAAACTTAACAGATGAACAGATTAATGATTTTACTGATGTAGAGATTGGGCTTGTAGGTTGGAAATGCTACGAGGTAGTGAATAAAAAAAAATTGAAGAAATAGCATTAAGGCTTAATGTTTGGTTTGCAGTTAAAAAACCATCTTCAACAACACTAAAAGAATTTCCTTATATAGCATTAAATCCTGTTACTCAAGAATCAGTAACCATAGAAAATAAAAAACAAATATATGAGATATTAATGCAATGTAATCAGGAAGCAATAGAAAGAGGATTTGATGTAGGAGAAGCACTATATACTCAATTATTCTTCTTTGCAGACCCTGAACATTTGTATGACATTGATGCTCAAAACTTAATTAAAAAGTTTGTTTTCTGTGATACATTTAACTGCCCACCTTATCCTAGTTTAGAAGAAACACCTGCTGAATTAGTAGATAATTTTTTATTAATAAAACAAGAAATAGCAAAAGCTAGTAAGGAATAATATGGCTAATACATTTGTAGAAAGAATAAAGTTGATATTAAGTGGTGCAAAGAAAGCCACTAAAGATGCTAAGAAATTTGAAACAGGACTACAGAAGATTCAAAAGGCAGCAGTTATGGCAGGTGGCTCATTCTTTGCTGCTCAAGGGCTTATTGAAGGCTTTAAAAGAAGTATTGAGTTAGCAGGTAAGTTTGATAATGCTGCAGCAGGTTTTTCAAAACTGGCAAACACAGTAGGTGGCTCTGCTGTTTCTATTAATAAATTAAGAGATGCAGTTGATGGTACTGTTAATGATGTAGATTTAATGACTATGGCAAATAATGCTTTAACGCTAGGAGTTGCAGATTCTACAGACAAATTAGCTGAGATGTTTGATGGAGCTCAAAGATTAGGTAAGGTATTAGGACTAGATACTACACAAGCTGTCAATTCACTTGTTACTGGTATGGGTAGGCAATCAAGATTGATGCTTGATAATTTGGGTATAATTGTAGATTCAGAAGTAGCCTATAGAAACTTTAAACAAGAAATGGACATAGGAACTAGAGCCTTAACTGACCAAGAAAAGAAAGCAGCATTTAACAATGAAACAATTAAGCAGCTTACTGCATCTGTTAAAACATTAGGTGAAGAAGAACTAACAATGGCAGAAAACATAGCACAAGCTAGTTCTAGTTGGGATAATTTCTTAGGAGAGGTAGGAAATGCTTTTGAGCCATTTATGGCAACAGTTATGAGTGGTATTGATAGTATGAAAACAGCAGGATTTTTAATGGACGACTTTTCAGATGCACAAAGACTATCAGGATTAGCAACTAATTATGGAGAAGCTAAAAATGCCTTAGTAGATTTCTATGGTGTTATAGCAAGTAAGCACCCTGAACTTGCAAAAAAGATAGATACTGAAAAATTGGCAAGATATTCCACAGAAGACCTTACTTCAGCAACTGGTGCAATGAATACAATGTTAAAAGAATTAGGTTTTGGGGCACTTGACACACGTCTTGCATTAATGCAATATTATAATGCTTTTAAAGATAATATAGGCAATCAAGAAAAATCTGTTGAATTGGGAGAGAATCAGAATGTGCAAATGGAAAAGCAAATGAGCTTCATGGTTCCTTTTGTTGATTTTGCAGGACAATATAATGCAGAACTTGAAACACAATTAACAAATGAAGAAAAATTATATGATATAGAACAAAAAAGATTAGAAAAAAGGAAATCCCAAATTGATATGGCAATGGCATTAGGTGCTGCTGAAGGAGGTTTAAGTGATGCAATATCAAAGGCATCTTCAATATTCGTAGCAGATTATATCAGAAAAATTGTAGCTACATATATATTTGAAGCATTTAAAGGGAAAGGATTTTGGGCAGGTTTGGGAGCAGTTGCTTCAGGTGCAGCCCTTTCAAATACTTTATCCCAAATGCTTTCAAAGGGCAAGGTTGCTGCTGAAGGAATGAGTGAAGTTGTTACTGAGCCTACCCTAATCTTAGCAGGTGAGGCTGGTGCAGAGTATGTTGATATTGAGCCTACTACCAATGAAGGTGCAGGTAGAGGTGGTGGTACTGTTATCTTTCAGGGGAATATTATGTCAGATGACTTTATTATAGATGAGGCTATACCTAAAATTAGAAAAGCATTAAAAAGAGGAGAATCTTTAGGAATAGGATAATGATAGAGTTACCTCAAAAATTTAAAACAGATACAGAGGGCAAAGAAACATTCCTTGTTCCTTTAGTAGTTATAGATAATCAGATATATTTATCTACTAATAAAATAAATCTAGAAAACAGTTATGAGCCTTTGCTGAAAAGTGTTGGAAACATAAGGCAATCAATAGATATATATGATAAAAAATTCAAAACATCTTCAGTAACCATGCAATTTTATAATTATGATTATAATAATACTACTCTATCTGTAAGGCTTTTCAATCCATCAGTTCTTAATAAAAAATTAGATATATATTATAAATCACAATCAGCAGAATCTTTAAATGATTGCTTAAAAGTTTATTCAGGATATGTAAAAGATGTCCAAGAAAATATTGATTTTTTAACAATTACTGTTGAAGATAGAACTGAGGTATCTTTAAAAAATGAACTACCTATAAGGAAAACAGGTTTGAGTGAGGATTTACCTGAAGATAAAAGAGATGTGCTTATACCTATTGTATATGGGGTTGTAGATAGATGTCCATTAATTTATAAAGATGCAACTATATTGGGATTAGACAACAAGCATTACAACACAATAGCAGATGATTTTTTTATATCAGAGTGCAAAAATCCTAAAATATTTATAAATGACAGTTATCCTAGTATATCAAAAGAATTAAGTTTATTTCAAGATTCTAAAGATAATACAATATATCAAGGCTTAACACAAGCCCAGTATGATGATGACACAGATGATAATTCTATAGTTTTTGAAGCACAAGTAGATATAGAAGAACTAGACTTTGATTCAGGTGGTTTTAATAATGGCTCTCCTATAGCATATAATATGGTAGAGGTAAATTCAGAATCTAAAGTAGCTTTTGAATCAGGAAAATATACTCTAGAATGGGATTTTAATGATAGCTATAGCAATACTGAAGGAGATGTTGATGCTTCTAAAAAATCTGTAACAATACTTCCTTATGAAGATACTGAAGGTGTTACAGAATCAAATAAAGTTTATGACAGGTATCTACAGCCATCAAATTATGCTCCTTATCCTCAAATAATACAAAATTCATCAAATCATATATGGTCTTGGGGCAGAAATAAAGATTACTTTGAGTTTGATAGTGGCTCTGTATTTGATACGTTGAGAGGTACTAATATAATTTTATTTAAAATATTAGAAAACTTCCCATCTCAAAGTGATACTGTTACAAGTTTAGAAAATTCAAATCCTGATAGTGATGATATAGAAGTAAAATCAAGAGTTGCAGTAGATTATGCTTTAGAGGCAGAAATAACACAAGGTGCTTATGATATAAACATAGCAACATCACCTGATTGGGATAGACCACAACTTAATTTAAATTATGGTAGAACTACTGTCAAAGAAATACATTTTGGCATTGTATCTTCAAGTGATACTTATAATAGCACAGATACTGATGGTGATGGATTTGAAGATGTAATTGAGCATCATAAAGGAGATTTAAGTGGAAGTAGTGGAAACTATGATTGGCACTATGTAGATAACCCATCTGAAAAAACTTTAGAAATGTCAAATAGATGGGCAAACTCTATGGGGTCTAATTATCTTATATTAGACAGACATGGAAAGGCTATGTCTTGGCTTAAAATAAAATATTTAAAAGTCTATAAACAGGCTATAGTACAGGATTTTAACAAAAGAGATTTGTATGCAGAAGTCAGGGGTAGAGTAGATGATATGCTTGGAAGATATACAGGACAAACAAATATTGTTTTATCAGGTCAATCTGATGCAGATTTTACACAACCAAATGAAGATAGGGGAGTAAAAGCTATAGCATCAAGAAAAAAAATATCACCTAAAGCAAAGACTAAGAAGAAAAAAACAAAAACAACTAGATTAGGAAAATATTAATGCTTATATGGGATAAAATAGATAATATTTCAAAAGGCGATAGAAATGTTAGAGTAAGAATTAGACATTCTAATATGTTAAATTTATATGAAAGTGATGATGGTAGTGAAAATAATTTATTAGCTAAAGCAATTAATGGTGAAGATGGATTTAAGTTAGTTTTAAGCCACATGGGTTGGACATTTGGTTTTGGTCAGCAAGACTATAATTGGCACATGATGTTTTTTGCTCTTGATAACCATAGTGGAAGTAGTGGCTCAAATGGATTTAATAGATATTTTAGTAGAACAAGTTATGGAGATGGTGATGTAGGTTTAATAAAAGATTATGGTGCTGCTTCACATAACAAGCCTATTAATTATATTGGACATAGCCATAGTGGTAATGCAGGTGAGTTGGGATATGATAGTGAAGGTATAATAAACAACAGATTAATACTAGAGCCTGAATGGGAAACTCAAGATTTTCAAGCTATTGTAGATGTTCCTCTGCCACCACCATACTGGAACAATGAAACTGGTGTAAATATATTAAATTATAGATATTATAGTGAGGCTACTGGAAACCAAAGTGGCTCAAGCAATATTATACTTGGTGTTTTAAATGAATATGGCTTATCAACTTATGGTGAAGACTTATCATGGTTTTATCAAACTTCTGATGAGAATGATTTTAGAAATGTATCTTATGAAGATTTGCCTACTACAGAAATATTATTTGGAATGAGATTAGCAGTTATTAATGCTAATGGAGATAGGTTATTTGACATTCATGCAGACACAGAATACAATGACTTATTTGGAAGTGGTGGCTGGTCTAGTGATGAATGCACAATATACCAACCATACAATATTATTAACAGCCCACCAAATTATGAATTTGAGATTGGATTAGAGTTGATGGATTCATTTAATAATATACAAGAAAATCAAACAGACACAACTCAAGTAAAGATAACATCAACTAAAGATTTTACAGGAACAGTTAATTTATATGCTTTAGATTCTAGTGATAATATTAATGATGTTAGTAGTGCTACAGGAATGATTTTAGATGAGTTTGACCAAGCACAATATGGTACAGCAGATATTATACAAAGCATAGAAATAACAGAAGGTGAAGAAGTTATTGTTGATTTGCAATACACAGCATCAGAAATAATAGGCTATCAAACAGACACTTTTAGTGTTATTGCCCAACTTAGCACAATAGATTCAAGCTATTATTATTATTCAACTGAGGCACAAGAACAATTTAATAGTTTAAGTAATGAAGCTAGAATATCTTATTTAGATAATATTCATGTATCTGTACTTGATATTGATACTTATGAGGCAGGAAGTCGTTTAATTGAAAAGCCTTGTGATGTAATTTATCATTTATTAGAACAAGAAATGGGATATGATAAGGGTATAAATCAAGAAAAATTAACTATTGCAAGAGCATTAGATAGTTCTGTTGATGGTAGTCTTTTTCACGACTATAGACTAGGTTTTTCTGTCAATGAAAAAATTAGTGCTAAAAATTTATTAAATGAAATAGGGAAATCTTCAAAACTTATTCCAACCTTAGCTAATGACCAGTTGAGTTTTGTATATTTAAGAGATACATACAAAGGTGGGGAACAATATTATGGGGAAGGAAATCTTATAACTGAAAAAGTTGCACTTATTAAAGATGAAGATATTTTTAAATTTAAGTTCACAAGAACAGCTATAGATGATGTGATTACACAGATAGAGGTAAAATATAATTATGATTATGGAATGGACAAATTTTTGAAAACAACTGGTAAATTAACTGTTCCTCAAAATTATTTGTATTCAGGAACACAAGAAAATCAAAGCTATGTTAATTATTATGGATTTAAGGTAAATGGTCTAGATATTGACCACACAGAAAGTTTTAAAGAGGTAGAAAATAAATATATAAGAGATGATGATGGTGGAAAAACTGCTAGAGATTTAGCAAAACATATTTTAGGTTGGCATCAAAACCAACACAATGTAATTGAACTAACTTTGCCATTAAAGTATTTTTATTTAGAAATAGGAGATTTAATAGAATTTGAAAAAATGATACTAGGCAAAAAACTATATGGAGAAAAGTATGTTTTAGATGAGCCTGATTATTCTGATATGCCTGTAAGGTGTGGGCAGTTTATATTGCCACTATTTATGATTACAGATATAACAAAGACTATTAAAGAATGTAAAATAAAAGTGATTCAGTTACATCATTTATCTGAAAATACATTAAATTGGAAGGGTATTCAACTTACTATGCCTAATTTTATTCCTTATGGAGTAGGAGATGGAGATATTACAGGTGATTCATTTACAGATATTCTTGATGTAGTTGTGTTGATAAATTCAGTAATTACAGGAGAATCCTTGTCTGAGCAAGAACATCAAGCATCAGATATAAATCAAGATGGGCAAATTAATATTCTTGATGTAGTTCAGTTAATAAACCAAATAACAGGACAATGATAGATAAAATAAATAGATTAGAAAAACCACAGGCAACAACAGCTACTCTAAAATATGGTAGAGGTCTAGTAACTTGTGAAACTAATGGTGAAATAGCAGCATTAGAAATTGATTTTGTAGGCAGAATAAATGCAATTAAAAAACTAGGAGAAGGTTGGAGCATATCTATAGGTGAAAGTAAAATGATAATATATAGTATGGCTCAATCTGAATTAACACCTGAACTATTTACATATATTGGCACTTTAGACATAAAGAGTTGCTCATTTGCTACTTGGAATCAAAAAAAATATAGAGCAAATATAGAAAATTTAGATAGAGGTGGTTGGAAAATTAATGATGGTAATTGGAACTCTGAAGGCAGAAAGCCTGAAGAAATTAAAAGCAATAAGGTTGTTAAAAAGAGAGTAAAAAAATCAAGAATTTAGGAGAATAGATGGCTAGAAGAAGTGTAGGAAAACCAAGATTTTATGCAGATGTGCTGCAATATATAAAAACAATAGGCAAGTATGATTCAAGTAGTAACCCTGAATTATTTAATTTAAATCCATCTAACAATCAAGATTATACTATACCTGCTAATTCTGAAAAAGTTTATAATTTTAATACAAACTCAGAAGATGGAACTGATGGCTCTATGGCACAGTTATTAAGTGTTGATGGCAATATGTATTATGGAATATTAGGGCATAATTTTTATAATTCAGATGTTGTTTGGGGTGTCAAATATAAAACTGATTTAGGCTATAGTTCTCCTTTAATTGATTCATCAAGCACATTTTATAATGGCTCATCAGATGGCTCAAATATTTATACTAAACCAACATATAATGGCTATTCAATAGCTATTCCTTCTTCTTCTGATGCAGATGCAAATGGAGAGCAAATAGGATTACAGGTTAAAAACAATGAATCTGAAAGCAAAAATGTGAGGCTTGGAGCATTTACATTTGGTAGATATTATGAGCCTGAGCATTCTTTTGATTTGCAAGTATCTATAATAGATGATTATGATGGTGTAAAATTAAGCAACACAGTAGGTGGCTCAACAATAGCTAATATAACAAATCTAGGACAATCTGAATGGGGTGGTGGACTACCTGCTTGGATACTAGCAAAAGATGAAACTATTGATAATTATGATTATAGTGTAGGAGCAAAAAAAGGCAGAAGGCAATGGCAAGTTGGTCTTAGCTATTTAAGTGATGATAAGCTATTTCACAAACACACTAACCACAATGAGTTTTATGATTATGATGAAGATGTTGATAGCTATACAATAGACACAGATTCTCTTTCAGGCTTTTTTAAACTTACTTTAAATGGAAAATTACCATTTATATTTACACCTGATTCAAGTCTAACTAATCCAGAATTTGCAATATGCAGAATAACAAACAAACCTTCCTTCAAACAGGTAGCAAATAACCTGTTTTCAACCTCCCTTGTTCTGACAGAAACATGGTAAACTAACAATACGAATCGCACAACAATTAAGGCTCTTTTTAGAGCCTTTTTTGTTACTACATATATATTTATTATATCTATTTCTCCTCGATAAACTAAAAAAAATATAAAAAAGTTAGTGATTTTCCTTGACATTAATACTCTAAAAGTGTTAATATATAGGAGGTTAAGGGAAACAAAGGAGATTAAAATGAAAACAACAATAGATAAAGTATATAGTGTTGCAAACAAAAATTATATACAATTTAAAATTGATATGAGTGATGGCTCTACTTATAGTGTTTTTAATGATGATGGACATTTTAATGTCAAGCAAATGTCTAAAGTTATAGATGGGGTTAAAACAGATATAGCTTGGTGGGGTGGCAACTCATGCTGGATTGTTAATACCAATGATGTAGATGTTGTTCAAACTGCAATATTTTTGGTGGCTAATGACCTTATAAAAGTACCTCAAGGATTTAAGCCTATGACAAAATCAGCCATAACTAAAGCTACTAACAAATGGCTAAAAGCAAGCTAAATAAACTTGTTTGGTGCATACAAGGTAGAAGGGCAGCTTTAGGTGATACCACCCCAATACAAAATGCACCAAGAATTTAACTAAGGAAATAAATGGAGTTTAGAATGAAAAAAATAAAAGAACTTGAAACAGATTGTAGGCAATACCCATATTTATGGGAATCAACAAAATTATTTGGTTTGAATAAAGATGTAACTGCTGAACATTATGAATCAGTAGATGATGTTTGTTATGAAACTCAGCCTAGTTATCCTATGATGAATCTTGAGATTCAAAATTATAAAGAAATGGGTGAGCTTTGGGGAGATTCTTATGGTTTAAAGTTGTGGTGGAAAGGAGATTTTTTTGGAGAATATGAGTCTGATAGTAGGTCTGTAATTAAGTCTATGTTTTATAGTGGTGTCAAGTTTTTACATAAAAGACTTGAAAAAGATAGCCTGACTTTTGAAGATGTTAAAAAGGCTTATGATGATTGTGATGATATGTTAGAAAAAAGATATATCATAGAAGATAAGAGGGCTGAATTAATTAAGGTTAATAGGTTTATTAGTAGAGGGCTTAAGAATTGGGGATTGGTAAAGGATTTAAGGAAATATAGAACTTGGACAGATGAGGAGGTTCTTGAGAGGATAGAAAAAGACAAGTTGAATGCAAATAAGTTGAAGGAGATTAAAAAATGGGAGAGATAATATTTGATTTAATATACACAATAGATAGCTTTATCACAGGAGTTCTTAAAGTGTGTGCTATAATAGTTATATTAAGGATTCTAAAAAATAAAAAAGGAGCAATAAAATGCCTACCAAAATAGAAAAGTATGTAGAAAAATATGCACCAATTTTTATATCAATTAGTATGTATTATTTAATTATATTATTAGTTTGGGAGATTATAACAAGATGAGAACAGAAAAAATAAAATGTAAGGTTTGTAAGAAAGGTTTTAATGTGTATGCAAAGAAATCAAAAAATGGAGCAGTTAGTATATTTGGAAGGTTAGTAAATCCAAGCCATTTGCCTAAGCATAGTTGCAAAGGAGCAAAAGATGAGTGAATATTACATTAAGATAGATGAGCATACACCAATGCTATTTAAGGCTTTGGTACAATACTCACCTTACAGACAAAAGTATTTTGCAGAGCAGCTAGGCATACAACCAAGCAATCTATCTGCATACCTCAATGGAAAAAAGAAGATGTCTAGAGAGTTAGCTGATGCTTTACTAGAACTCTTAGGATTTAATCCACAGAATCCATACATACATATTACAAATAAAATTCAAATGATAAACAAATAGGAGATAGAAAAATGCCAGTTAATATACAAGGAACACCATATAAAAAAGTAGTAGAAAGGTTAGGTGAATTTCATGCAGACCACAAAGAAAATAAGTCAATTATAACTGAGATTATTCAGTTCAAAGATGGAATTGTAGTTATTAAAGCAGCAGTAAAAATAGGTGATGATGTATTTACAGGTCATGCCTATGAAGAAATTGGCTCTAGTCAAGTAAATCAAAATTCTGCATTAGAAAATGGAGAAACTTCAGCAATAGGCAGGGCATTAGCTAGTGCAGGGTATGCAGGAAGTGAGTTTGCAAGTGCTGATGAGATGGAAAATGCTTTACATAAGAAACAAAATGCACCCTCTAAGGCTAAAAAAGTTGATTTGAGTGGTGATGGTTGGAGAGATGAAAAAATAGGCTATAAGAAAGAAGAAAAAAAGAATCTTACATGGAGAACTGCTCCTGACGAGGATTTAATTTGGATAATATCAGATAAATGCTCAGTTGATAAGTGGAAAGAGCCTGCTAAAGAAGAAATGAATTTAAGGGCTGCTAAGGTTGAAGAAGGAACTAGCCCTACAGTAAGCAAAGAAGAAGCTGATAGATTTTTTGAATAATGAGATAGCTATGCATGAAAATCAAAAAATGCTAAACAATATGATTAGAATTGCAAAACTTACTTTAGCTGATATAAATGATAGACAGTTTACAATAGAAGAAATATGGGATTTTATAGAAGACATTATTAAAGCAAGTTATGGTGATAAGGCTAAAAAAATATCAGGTAAAAAAGAAGATGAGGTTGATAAGGTGCTTGAAAAATGGAGTAAAAAATAAAGGAGAAAGAATGGAAATAATAGCAATCATTTCAGTATGTCTTAATGTGTTTTTAATAATTAAACTAAAAAGAACTCTAGATAAGTTAGATAGAGTATTTGGGAGATAGTTATGAATCAAGCACTTGAAAGAAGAAAGGCTTATGGGCATTTAGGTGAGATTGAGTTTGAGAAGTTCTGCAAAAGACATCATATATGGTTTAAGCAATATGGTGTTTCTAAAGAAGAAGGGTTTGCTATGGGTGATTTGTATTTTAAGTTGCCTAAGCTAATACAAGCATCACCTGATTACATTATGATAAATAAGGACTTTAACTTTGTTGAATGTAAGGTTGCTGATAAAAAAACTGGCGACCACGTGAAGATAAAAAGTTACGACCTTAAATATTATCAACAGTATCATAGTTTAGCTGAAAGTGTTAATGGTGGTTTATTGTTTCATATTCATAGCCCTCAATACAAAGAATCTTATTTAGTAGAGATGCACTATATAAGAAGTTTGTTTGAGCATGGTGATTTAGAAACAGGGCATTATCCTGAAAGCAATAAAGAGTTTTATAAGATACCTATGGACGACATAAGAAGGTTTGGAATCAAGGTATAGTTTTAATAAGTTAGAAACAAGGTTAAGGTTTAAATAAGGAGATTAAGTATGGCTAAGAGGTTTGTAGATACTTCCCTATGGAAAAGAAAATGGTACAGATGTTTACCACCAAAAATGAAATTGTTTTATTTCTATATGATTACTAACTGCGACCATGCAGGAATGTATGATGTGGATTTAGAACTTGCTGAATTTCAGATAGGAATGCCTGTTAAAGAGAAAGATATTGATGAGCATTTAAAAGAGCATATTAAAGTAATAAAAGATGATAAGTGGTGGGTTAAGGCTTTTCCTGATTTTCAATATGGAGAACTAAATCCTAATGTGAAGGCTCATGCTAGTGTGATAAAAATATTAACAAAATATAACTGTTTAGTAACTGTTCCAAACAGTTTGCATAGAGTACAAGATAAAGATAAAGATAAAGATAAGGTTAAGGAGAAAGATATGGATATAAGCATATTAGAAGTTAGTGCAGCACATAAGAAAACAATAGGTTATAGAGAAGTTCAGTTTAAAAATAAGGTAAGTGAGTTTGCAGATAAGTATGATAAAGATACTAGAATAGCTTTTGCAGATTATTGGACAGAATCAGGTGGTAATAAAATGAGGTTTGAGAAGGAAAAAGTGTTTGATGTGGGTAGAAGATTGTCTAGGTGGTCAAAAAATAACTTTAACAAGAAAGAAGAAACTAATATATTTAAGATGGATTCAACGGGCAAATTTTACATAGCATATTGTCAAAAATGTAATAAGAGTGATTTCTATGATAAGTTTGAGTTGAAGCAAGACAGTAGATGCCACCAAGCTAAATTAATGGCTAAGAAACAATGAAGTGTTGGCATTGTAAGTCAGAGTTAATATGGGGAGCTGACCATACTTTTGAAGATTATTGTTTAGAAGGAGATGGCATTGTAACTAATTTAAGTTGTTCAGAATGTGAAGCAGATGTTTTAATATATTTAGGAGAAAAAAATGCCCAACAAAAAAGCAAAATACAGAAAGCAGGAAAGAAGAAAAAAGAATGCTGCTATAAAAAAGTACAAAAGAAATAGAAGAAAGAAAAAGTGAAGGGGGCTACCTTAACCTATTCTAAATCCCTACACACTAACAGGGTTTAGTCTCCATGCCCCCTTTACAAAAATGTAATAAGTGTAGTAAAGAAAAAGAGCATAAAGAGTTCTACAGAAACTATACAGGTTACAGAATAAAGATATGTAAGGATTGTTATAAAAAAATAAGAAAGAAAAGGAATGATGAAGTCAAAAGAAGAAAAAAAGCCTTTAAAATATGGTGATACAATAGAGATAGACCATAGAGTATATTCTAGAAACATGATAGATAGATGGCATTGGTCTAAAAAACAGAAATTAAAAAATGAGTATAGAATCTTAGTTAGGAATCAGATGAGGTTACACAATATAGAGCCTACTGAAGAAAAGTGCATACTTAGAATTAATTGCCATGTTAAGAGATTAATGGATTATGATAATGTGGTAGGTGGATTAAAGCAGTTTATAGATGCAATGTGTACTGAAAACTTTATACATGATGATAGTCCTAAGTGGTTAGATGTTAGATTTAAACAAATAAAAGCACCTGATTTTAAAATAATTGTGGAAAGAGTTGTGGGTTGTTAAGTATAATACGACTATGGCAAATGCACAAAATGCACAAAAAACAGACAAAAAGAAAAAAGACTTTATAGAAGCCTTAAGAAATAATCTAGGGCATATATCCAATGCTTGTGAGGCTGCTAAGATAGGCAGAAGAACATATTACCTTTGGATAGACAAAGATAAAGACTTTAAAGAAGATGTAGAGCATGTACAGGATTCATTGCTAGACCTAGCAGAAAGTAAACTACTTGAGAACATAGAGAACAATGAAAATACTGCTATAATCTTTTACTTAAAGACCAAAGGCAAGAAAAGAGGCTACATAGAGAAACAAGAACTTGAAGTAGTTAAGCCTTTTGATGATGTTGAATTACATGGCATCTAGAACTCTTGATATATATAAAGAGGACTACTTTCCTCACCAATGGGAATTTATTAAAAGTGGACTAGCAGGTGAGAACAAAAACAAAAAGATAGCAGCATACGTTGGAGGAATGGGGAGTGGGAAAACTCATTCTTTCCTACACAAGACCTTTATAAATCACGTTAAAAGAAAAAACAAAGATGGTATCAGTAATGGCTGGATTATATATCCTACATACTCATTAGCAGAAGAAGTATTTATACCACCCTTCCTTGATATACTAAGAGATAAAGGCATTGATTATAATTACAACGTATCTAAACACAAAATCACAACAGCTTATGGAAATATTAAGATATTCCAAATGGTTAAGCCTGATAAGATTATTGGTGTATCTCTTTCTTATTGTGGCTTTGATGAATTTGATATATCAAGTTACAGATACTGTGAATTAGCATTTAACAAAGCACTTGGCAGAATGAGAGATTGCGAAAACCCTGAGATATTTATTTGCACAACACCTGAGGGAATGAAGTACACTTACACCTTAATGGTTGAAAAAGCAGATGAGAATAAATTTTTAGTTAGGGGAAAAACAAAAGATAATGTATATTTACCAAAGTCTTATTTAAAACTTTTAGAAGAAAACTATGATAAAACTTTACTCAAGGCATACTCACTAGGTGAATTTGTCAATTTACAACAAGGTCAAACATACTATCAGTTCAACAGAGATTCCTGTGTTTCAGAAGTCAGATACGACAGAGGGAAGCCACTTAGGTATGGAATTGATTTTAATGCAGACCCTTTGTGTAGTGTTTTATTTCAATTATACGAACAACAACCCCAAATAAGAGTGTTTGATTGTATATCATTATCACATGGTGGTAGTGGTGATTTATTAACTGAAAGAATGGTTAATACAATTAAGCATAAATACCCAAATAGTGAATATATAGCATATCCTGATGCAACAGGAGTAAGGAGAGGAAGTTCATCTATGTTTAGTGATATAGAGATTATCAGAAAAGGTGGAGTTAAAATTAAAGCATTAAAGACTAATCCACCTGTAGTTGATAGAGTAAATGCAGTAAACAGAGCATTAGATGGCAACCTCATAATAGACCCAAAGTGTAAAGCACTTATTGAGGACTTAGAGAAAGTAGTGAATAAACAAGGAACTAGAGAAATAGATAAGAGCAACAAAGATTTAACACACATGAGTGATGCACTAGGATATGCAGTTCATTGGGAGAAACCAATCATCAAACAAACATTGGGGAGTATTAACAGACTATGATAAGACCAACTGGAGAACTGCTAGTATTAAATGCTAAGTATGATGCTAGTCAGAAAAGAAAAAACAAGTGGAAGCAAAGCAGATTAGATGCACTAGAATATTATAAGGGCAGAAGTTTGCCTTACACTATGGACTATTTTGATTCTAGTTTATTTGAAAAAGTACCATCTGCTAACATTAATGTAACTAAAAGAATTATTGATAGGGTTAGCTTAGTGTACATGAAGCCACCTACTAGGCTTTATTCTAAGGAAGAAACTCCTCTGATGTTTCACCACAAAGATTTTAAACTGCAAAGAGCAGAAAGAATGTGCAATTTACTTGATGCTGTACTCATAAAGCCTTGCATGAGATACAATGATAAGAATGAGCAACACATTGAATACGACATAATCCATGACTACGAGCCTATATTTAATGATGACCCATTAAAGCCTGAAGCTATTGTATATCCTATAGCAAGTAAAGATACTGTGTTTGATGATACTCCTGAACTATGGGTGTACTGGGATAAAGAACATACCTACACATTTGATAACAATGGAAAGATTTATACAGATGAACTAAACCCTGATATGATTAATCCTTATGGTGTATTACCATTTGTTGAGTGTTGGAGAGATGGAAAGCCTGAATCAAGCTATTTAGATACAGATGCTTCTAGTGATTTAATACAAACTAATTTGCTTATCAATGTAGCAGAAACCAATAAGAATGCTAACATAATGTTTCAATCATTTGGTTATATTTATGTAAATGGAAGCATGATAGAAAAAGATGATTTGGACGTAGGGCCAGACAAAATTTCTTTTTTAGGAAGTGATGGGACAATGAATCTAGTAAGTCCACCTAACACAGTAGAATCTATAACAAGTGCAGTTACTACTGCTTATAAGATGTTAGCACAGAACTACCACATAGATATTAGCTTTGTTGAAGGTACTACTGCAC
>VTLG01008176.1_pt1 | contig 15948 bp, 23 predicted proteins | sample 4694571 | NCBI WGS metagenome assembly VTLG01 (sample SAMN12604809, study PRJNA352737) | marine metagenome | biome: ENVO:00000447; feature: ENVO:00000209|ENVO:00000569|ENVO:01000036; material: ENVO:00002151; isolation source: viral sequences binned using virsorter ...
CCGTCATACTCGGAGTGAAACTCGGTTACGCTACCAGGCAGGATATCCAGCCTGGAGGATCCATGATTTACGTTAAGGGTGTACCTCTGCGGAAATGCCAGGGTATCCAGGATCATCGTCAGATCTATCAGGGTTTTGTTCAAAAGATCCTGCATGGGTATCACGTTAATAATCTCTGATTGGCCGAAGTCATTACCCATTGGCCTGTTTCTGAAATGAATGATCGGGATACCTATGGGATCTCCCTGTTTATTAAGCCAGGGCACTGGCCAGGCTTCGTCCATTTCGTCCTGGTAACGACCCCATACTCCACCCCTGGCGACGTACTTCTCCACCCGGTCGGGATGGTATAGGTTCATCCTGGTTTCGGGCTCATCGCCTATCCTGGGATGCTGGATCCATTTCTTGGATACCCAGTCAATGTCCCTGGTGGTTTCGTTGTAGTGCGGCAGTATCATCTCAGCTCGTTGGTGAGTCCACCTGGGGCGCTCGTTCACGGCGTCCCAGTCACAAAGGATGTAACTATCCCCGAGCATGATGGTTTCGCAGTGTATGACCTCCTGGGTGTAATCCATGCGGTTCTGGCGCCATAGATCCCAGGCCCATTCGTTTAGATCCTCGGAGTCGCTATCGAAGCCCATAACCTTGAGGCGCTCCGCCAGGGCGTCCACCACCACGTTCATAAAGTTGTCCCGAAACTGCAACCTGGGCGGTAAGAACTTCTTTAAGCGGTCAGTAACTGCCGTGTCATGGTTGCCGTGGTAATACTGACGAGCCAGGTCATAATCAGCTCTCAGGTCGTCAGTCTGTTGTTGGATCCATTGCATTAGTGATTCCGATATTGGGTTTGTCCCATTCCCCACCTGTAACATCATCTCCACACCTCCTATCGGTCGGTATCCCAGTAGATCGGGTTGTCTGGATCGAGCCCCATTGGGTTGTCTTTTGGATCTATGGTTCGGCGCCCGATCAGGCTATGAACTACTGCTCCCTCGCGCCTGGTGTTGCGTAACCGCATCACCGCACCGGATAAAGCGTCCACCTGGTCGTCATGCCCCCCGTAAGGGAAAGCCTCCAGCTCGTCCAGGAAAGCCCCGATCCAGGGCCCCCGGAGGAATCGGATGTTGCCTACTTCTGCCTGGCTACTTACCGGTCCGGATCTTTCTATCTTGGATCCGGTAGCCCTCTGGCCCCGTACCGTGTAATCCGGTAGTACCCTGGTCACGTAGTTATGGATGGTATTCACACCACTGGCTCCAGGCTCCTGCTCAATCCAGATGTGGGTACCTGGGCCGTCAACAGCGGCAGTTTGTGCGATTCTTTTTTCAACGTCCCCTGGTGTTCCCCTCATGCGTTGGACATCGGTGACGTAATAGATCCCGTCATTGGCATAATCCACCCGAACTCCTGCCGTATAGTCAGGATCTGTACCTGGGCGCATTGGTGTAGCCGCCAGGTCCCAGTACCTGCAGGACTTGTTGATAAAAGCGGGCATATCATCTACAACCTGGAACCACTCTCTCTGGAACAGGTTCCCTGGTTGCCTGGCAGACCAGTCACCCTGGAGAAGTTGCCTCCTGGTAATAGGATCTAACTGTTCAAGGGAAGCCAGGTAGGCGTCCTGGTCCAGGTGCTGGTTATCCACCAGGCGGGCAGATACAAACAGTGGACCCTCGGGGTCATTGTTCTCCAGGAACCTATGCCGTACCCACTCATGGCCGATACCACCAGGGTTGCTGGCGGATCTCATGCGTAAGGGCACATCGATATCTGAAGTACGCCTCAAACGGCTGAATAGATACCTATACTGCCGCTCCTCAAACTGGGTGAGCTCATCAAAGCCTATGAACTGGAACTCGGTGGACTGGTAGCGGTATTCAGCTCCAGTCTGATCCAGGTATCCGAAGGTTAAGGTAGCGCCCGAAGGGAAGTACCAGGTCTTGCTGGATTCTCTCCATTCGGCATCAGTTGGGATCAGCCAGGCTTTCGCCCGATCCATGAGCGCACCTGGTAGCGATAGATCTGTATAGGATCTCCTGAGTAGCAATGCCGCGTAGTGAGGCACATCCACATACTGGAGAGCCGCCATTAGCAGGGCGTCGCTTTTACCTCCCCCTGCGGCTCCACCGTAGAGTACCTCGGTATTGTTGAGAAAAAGAAAGGCCGCCTGTTTATTCGTCGGATTGTGCGGTATATATCGCGTCCACGACATTTCCAGGCGGGAGTTCATCTTCTCCCAACCGGACGGCTCCAGTTTCAACAAGTGTTTGGATGACTGCGTTAAGGTCGTCAATTTGCACTTCCACACCTTGACGCATAACGTCCCCTTCCCCCGACCCTGCGTTCATGTATACGTTATTCTGTAACTGTACCTGGGTTGCCTTATCTGAATTCAATCCGCCTATATTATCCAGACGTTTCATTGCCTCCATTACCCATTTGGTGCCCACGTCAGCGATATCTGGATCTACATCCAGCATGACACCAAACCAGCGGTGCAGGACTTTCTCGTACCGCGCCTTCTGCGTGGCTCGGTACTCCTCAAAGGTTTCCCAGTTGATATTGGCTTCATCCTCGGCCATCTCTCTAAGGATCTGCGTCACCCTGGTATCGGAGATCCCATACTTTTCTCCGATCTGTAACGAGGTAGAACCACCGAGTTTCATCTCCAGGATCTCCTGGTTCCTTTTCTTAATTGCTAATTTTCTTGATTTCGGCAAGTTTTTTACGCACTAACCAATAACTTTTGTGCTCAATGTGTTTCCTGGTTCAAGTAAATACAGTGTCTCCAGGTGCTCTCCATAGGCAAACCGAGCCACTGCCTTGATCAAATTGTGTATTACCGGGTTCGATATCTCATCCTGTAACCGTTCCAGGTATGCCTGGTTTCTGAAGGGTAAAACCAAAGCGTTCTCTACTAAATCAATATCAGAGGGCCAGCAATCGCGCAAGAGGTGCCCCAGGTTATGTTCCCTCCCATCGCAGTTATCCAGCATGTGTACCACGTCCAGCCAGGTTTGAGATCTAACTTGTTTATTCATCGTTGTCATCGGTCAATCCCCCTTCAATATATTTTTTAGCCATGCTTCCATAGCTTTCGGATCGGCCAGGTAATCGATCAGCCGTTCCAGCTCAAGCCTGTTTTTTGGTGGACGTCCCAGGGGTGGACGTTTACCGTCCCCCAGCACCTTCCTGGTTGGTTTAAGGCTCACTTGCGTCCCTGGGCGATACAGTTGTCACATACCAGGGCGCCATACCCCGTATTGGTCAGCTTGTCAGTTCTCCCCGAGCAGATGTCGCAAAACATCCTGCCCTGGTTTATTTGTGGATCCGCCACCTGGCTAACATTGCCCTTTGCTTGTCGATACTGCATTGTCTGCACCTCCTCTCTGTTGTACTGTCTACTCCGGGCTGGCGGTACTGCACAAAGCGCTCATAGCCGCAGTCCTGGCACCGGACGTAAACTTCTTTTCTATTCCTCTTTCCCTTCCGGACGTCTCCTACGACCGGAAGTACCATCTCGACTGTTGTTCCTGTAGGTATACTTGGAGTTTCCACTGTTCTTGCCACTAGGCTTTACCTCCTCGCCACCATTGAAAATATCCAGCTCATTGGTACGACCGCACTGGATGCAGTGGGCCCATTGCCCGTACTGGTCATCCAGGATCTCCAGATCTCCCTGGCAGTGGTCACACCCCTTGAGTCGATATTCCACGACACCACCCTTCCCTGAGAAGCGTATCTATAACCCCGTTGTCCAGATCCCTGGGCCTCCATATGGCCCCGATCACCGTGTACCCGGTGGTAATGTGTACCCCCGAGTCAGAAACATTCACCCCTTCGGTGGATCTCCGCTGGCAGACCGTCTGCCCTTTCTGCAATCCCGTCAGGCGGTTGAGCCAGGACCATTGGTCTTTATCAACTTTGCCCTTCTCGGTCTTGAGCTCCGCGTATATGGTGATGCCATCCTTCGCGAGTACCAGGTCGGGGAAGCCCTTGTTGGTGATCTGCCGCATATTGCGTCCCCTGGGCGCCCGTTGGGATCCATACTCATGGTGGCAGTACCAGCCGAGGCTCTGCGCCATGTCCAGAACAGTTGCCTGGAACTCGGCTTCCGATATCAGCAACCTGGTATCGTTGTCGATCCTCAGATGTGATGTCATCGCTACATCGAACGTCATCCGCACCTCCCAAAAATTGCGAAAATCCCTATACTTTCTATTTATGAATATTGACAACTACTCCCCCCCTAAAGGGGGGGTAGTTGTATATCTAAATATTTAATAATCTATATATGGCGTTCATTAAATTTTTTTACTTTCTGGGCCTGTTTGCTTCGTATTGTTCATAATCAATACGCCAACAATGACCTAGCCTAAATTGTCCAGCTATCTCACCCTTATTGAGCATCCTATAAACATGCGCTCTGGAGAATTGGGTCAGTTCTTGAAATTCTTTAACAGTTAGACCCTTCTTCTGCACGAGGTTAATGCCTTGCTGAAATGTCATTGTTAAATTCTCCTGATATTTATAGTGTCATCTACACTCTCATCTACAGTTTCATCTACAGTTTCCATCTACACTCCCATATACAGTTTTAGCTATGAATCCGCCCCTTCATCTACACTCCCATATACAGTTCCATCTACAATCCCATCTACAGGGAAAGTGTCCAGGGATGGGGGAGTAAAACCCCGGAGGGAAAAGGCCACCCCTGGACGCCCTGATAACCAGTTCTAGGCGGGAACTGGTTCCAATAGCCAGGAGGAAATATGAAAACCCCTGGCTACTGCGTCAGGCTTATTTGAGCTGTTCTTTCATATTGGAATCCATCATCTCCAGGAAGTTTTTCGGCACCAGGTATCGGTGTCCGATCTTCACTGCCGGAATGGTCTTTTCCCTAATCCCCTGGTAGCAAAGATACCGGGAGATCCCCAGGATCTTTGCCGCTTCATCCACGTTGTATGTCTGACGTTCAGTTGTAACCATGTATATCCTCCTTTTACTCTCCCTTTAATTCCCACATTTGTGTGGGGTCGTTCTGTGCTGACATCAGCTCCACCTTTCCCCGCTCCTTGTATCGGTGAAGGGTCTGGCTGATTGATGGCATTTTCTCGCCTGTTTCATCAGATAACTGCTTGCTGGTCATTCGCCCGTTCCTGGTTAACTGGCCCTTGATCTGCTCCCATATACTGCTGGACTTCGCCAGCTCTGGAACCTCCTGGATGTTCAGCTCGTAGATCTCAATGGTGTCATCGCCAAACTCCAGTTCGAATCCCAGGGGAGCTGTTAACCCGAAGTTGTTCTTTCGGTTATAAAGCCCGATCTGTAGCATGTTGTCGCCCACTTCCTGGTGTCTTTTGATCTCCCAGGTTGATCTGGCCTCGTTCTTCCAGAAAACGCTCCCAAAGGGCATCTCAGAGGTATCCTCTTTGCGCTGGTGCGCGATTATCAGTGATGGGATACCCATTGACCTCAAAGCGTTGAAGAAAGGTACTACCGCGCTCTCGTCCCTGGGCTCTCCGCCCACTGCCATCGCCGCCGAATCAATAATCAAAAAAGTAATGCCATACTCGGAGATCTTCTGGCGTATAGAGGATGCCATCTCCAGGAAGGTGCCCGAGCACCTGATGTGATGGCACTTGTAATCAGTGGGATCTAAACCACGGCCCTTCATCAACTGCTTGTATCTTTCCCCGTTCTCGTAAGGGCTCGACTCCCAGTCCAGGTATAACCCGTTATGGGTCCCCGCTGGATATAGACCTGGAAGGACGTCAGTGCCAGTATTGAGGCTGGTCATGGCCGCTAGAGCCACCAGGCTCTTTCCCAGGCCACCATCTCCGAATAGGATGACTGGTAGATCCTCATTGAGTATCAGGGGCTCCAGTGACCATTGCTGGAATGGCCGGTCCATGTAGTCCCGTAGATCTACCACGTCCTGGCCGGATCTCAGGTATTCATCAGTGAGCTTCCCCAGGGTCTGGAGAATTGTTCGCCAGGATGTTTCCCGTTGTTTGCCGAGCTCATCCCCCAGGTTCTTTCTGGCAGTCACCGAGTTCATGTTGTAGGAAACGGGCCCCAGGATGTCCCTGGTGCGCTTCGTTTCCGGATCCTTATCCTCGAAGCTGATCATGCAGGAGCTACCGTTCTTTACCCGGGTGAGCTGATCTACCTTGACCGTTAACCCCGATCTGTCCCAGGTGTAGAAAAGGACGCCGCCTTCTTCTCTGAACTCCGGTGCGTCAGAGATCCCTGCCCGATCCACCTGGATAGCGTAGCGTTCCGCACTGCTTATCGTTGCGCGGAGCTCCGATAGGGGCATTGGTGGAGTACACCTTTCGTTATATGGAATCATTATGGTCAGGATAGTGTTCACTGGTAGCCCGAACCTGCGAAAGTATCCAGCAAGTCGGTGGGCCATATCGTTTCTCTGGCCCTCCGGGGCGCCATGCTCCAGGGCGTAATCTACCCACGCATCGTACTTCTGATCGCCAGGGATCTGTTCCTTCACCTGGGCCGGAGCACTCTGTCCTCCCCACTTCTCAGCAATCCACCCTGGTAGATCCTGGGGCGTCACGTCCTTCGAAAAGAACTTGTAGAGATCCCCCGAGGCATGAACCGAGGGAGGAGCCACGATGTATCCGCCCTTCCCCCTGGTATCTATCCCCTGGCCAAGTTTCCCTGCCGTGTTGGAATATATCGTCCCGTTCTGTTTGAATATGTAATGGTTGCCTCCGCCGCCTGTTTCAACCATCAGGGTGTTCACTACCCCGTGGATGTCCTGGAGATCCATCCAGGACTCCAGGCCCCCTGATTTGGCGTCCACGTCAACAACTAGGATCCCTTCCGGAGTACCAGTGGCCAGTCCTATGTTGGACCCAGGCCACTGTTCCCACCATTGGTTTATAATTGCCTCGTCGGTGGTAGCTTCAGTAACACCACGTAAATTCCTGGGGTGTTTAGCCACTGAGCCACATTCGCCATTACCGCAGGTGCAGACGCCATCTGACACTGTATGCAGTGGCAACACTGGCAACCCCTTTTTTGCGTATCTCAATGCTTCTTCGAGCATCCCCATAATCACACCACCCACCCTAAATTGGCAGTTTCAAAACCCGGCGGATCCATTCATCGTAAGTTTCAAATCTCACCAGGGTGTTTCCCACCTCTTTAATCGTTGTCTCCAGGTTCTTTACCTTGCATCCAATCGTATTCATATCTACTCCCTCTTTTTTATTTCCTAGTTAAAGACGATGTCCTGGAACTCCCTGACAATAAGGTCCCGACCGTCGCTCTTGTTGTAAATCTCCAGGCGATCTTTATTCCAAAAATCTGCGCCAGTGCGGTTTTCTAAACCAGGGACATTGATCGGCGTAGTTAGAACCGGCTCCAGGTATCTTTTGAGATTGCCAGTCTCAAAAATGTCCAAATCCTTTTTTGCTAGATCGCGGAAAATATCACAAGCCAGAAAATTCATTATTCCAGCGCCCTGGCGAGCAAATAACCTGTTGCGGGATCCCACAAATAGGTTAGGTTGGATCTTCTTGATTGTTTCCCAGTAGGCTTCCACAAACTTCGATTGTTCTGTTAGGTCTAGTTGGCGAAATGCCGTGTCCAAGAGCAGAGGTTTCCACGAATCAACCATCGCTTTCAAAGTTACGGTTGTGGCTCCTTTGTGATGATTCGCAAACTGAATGTGCCCATGCCAGACTCTGCCTTCCTCCCCCATTTGCTCAACAATGTCTTGGGCTCGAACTCTCCAGTCGTCGTTTCTTGCTTTTAACTGATTGAATGTTTCTGCATTTTTCATAGCAATTCGAGCAAGGTTAGTCTGCTTCAAGCTAGGATCGATGTTTCTACTTTCAGTATTGATTACGTGAAATTGTTCCCTTTCATATTCCTTCGTCCAGCCCAACCCTATATCTACCGAAAGTTCGTACTTCCCAAAGTTCAAGTAGTCTTTACTTAGAGCGTATTCGAGCCCCTTCACTCTATGCTGGCCATCTACTGCATAAAGAACATCATCATCTGTCAGAGTTAATAAATCCCCATGTAAATGGCGATTAGGTTCAAATCCCCTCAAGTTAAGAAGCAACCCAGTTGGTAAATCAATTTCCTCGTTGATCAACTGTTTACCAATACCTGCGACCCTCGTCTGGTTTAACATTCGTTGATATCCCGTATCGTCTGTCATTGTGTATGGATCGACATGTACTAAGCGGCAAAGGGGATCAGCGGTAATAAAACCGTGACACCTTAACAAATTAGTTCGGGGCATTATCGATTTTTGGACTTGAATCGTATGAATCATTTCTCTCCTTTCTTTCTCTCCTCTTTTAATTGAGCTCCCCAGTGATGGTCAGAACACCGGGGAGCCAGTGATGAGGTGTCCCCTGCCGCCATGATTAGGACGGCAGGGGCCCTATTACTCCAAGTGCTCCATATGAGCGTGGTATGCCTCACCTATGACTTCTTTTTCAACAGCTAGAAAGTCCTCCTGGTAGTCAGCCTCGGTTTCCCTATGGGTGAAATGAGCCGCCCATTGCTCGGGCGTCCTTACGCCGTGGGTAAGTGAGTGATGGATGATTAGATCCCTGAGATAGTAGCCCCACTCAATGATTTGCTCGTTGCTCATGTCCTCGTAGTTGTAACCCTGGGGAGGCTTTAAGTTCCCGATATTGATCCCGTCAAAGGCTATCCTCTGGGACTGGGATACCAGGTATATGTCGTATTTCTCCGGAGTAGAGGCTCCGGTAGTTTTGATGACATTGCCGCCAGTGCTACCCTGGGAAGTATCCTTATCCCCAGTATCGCCCTCGGGGTCGGGATCTCTTTGGGGTGGCTCCACCCAAAGATGGATGTCCACCAGGTTCCACCAGTAGTCGTGTCCCACCCCGGGATTTCCCTCTTTTTTCAAATCACTGCGCCTGGCGACTAGGACCACTTCATTCCCAGCCTCGAATTCCTCCATGCCGAGCTTCTTGTCCTTGATGTTGTACAGCATCAGGCGAAATGCTGGGTTGCCAGGATTGAAATCTATATCTACCTTGAGCCTATACGAATCCTTTGCTGGATCGTATACGATCTCCAGGATACGTGTTTTCTGTTCGATCCAATCGCAATTCGCGTCGATGGACTTAACCATTGTTGATGTAGTAGTCATCCTTATGCTCCTCTCTCTTGCTTCTTGGCTTTCTCAGCTTTCTCTGCTTTTTTATCTACGAAATCGGGCTTGACCCTGCTCTCATACCTGGCGCCTTCAAACCGCTCCTGGAACTCTCCGCCCCGCGCCTTACAGATCCCCTTGAGCTCGTTAGTCTTAAAGGCCGCAGGGACTTCTTTCATGTAGGCTGGTGTGTAGCAATGCTCGATTTCATCTTTAGTCAGCATCTCCAGGAATGGCGTCCACTGGGAACGATCAAAGTCGTATGTCACTGACTTCACGAACTCGTAATCCTCGGTGATAATCTTGGATCCACCATTTGCCTCAAGGACCGCGAACATCTGTCGTTCCAGGTCAAACAAATATGGATTGATTACTTCCAGGTATTCGTCCCGTTGTTTCCTGGCAAGGGCATACGCCTCCAAGATTGCCTCTGGAGTTGGCTCTGGGTTTGTCTGTTCCACTGTTATCGTTGCTTCAGTCACTTTGTTACTCCCTCTTTTTTTATTACTACTTGGGCTATCTCCGCCGTTGATATGATGTTTTCTAACCCCTGGTATACGTTGCCTGATTGAGCCAGGGATACCAGCGCGTCCTCTACCTGAGTGGTCATTAAGCCAAGCATGGTAGACAACACCCCTGGGCAAATAGAATATTGTTTCCTTAAATCATCCAAGGCTACCCCGATCTCCTCTGTTACCTTGGCATCTTTCTCTACAACTACCCTGGCATCCACTTTCGCCCTGGATGCCGTATCATGTATCTCGCCTATTAGCTGTAGTATGTAATCGCAATTCCCTTCCAAAACCTTCCCCCTTTTGTTAGACTTCGGAGTGGAGCAGATCTTTCGATCTACTCCCTCTTTTTGGCGGCGATCTGAGCGATCAGGTCGTCGCTTTTGCTTTAGATCGGTTCCCAAAGCAAATCAAAAATCACCTGGTCCGAAGTGCAATACTTGCAGGGCTTGATCTCGTCCTCCGCTAAATGCCCAGTGAATTGCCCTTCACAATCCAAACAGGTGAACTTCCAGAGTTTCCTAAGTTGCCTCATAGACCGCCTCCTATAAGATAGTATAGTATCTTTTCGATACTGGAGTATCTTATATCAATACATTATCTGATGTCAATATAGTACAATACAGATAATATAGTTTAGTTTCTACGAGTAAAGGTAAAGAAAAAGGCCGCCCTGGTGGACGGCCTTTCTGGTGGTGTGGGGTGTCTTATTTAGAAAGAGTCGCGGTTAGTTAAAAGAACCTTCCCTGATATATTCTCCATTGTTTGGATGGAGGTAATCAGGTGATCTTTCGAAAAGGTATAGTAGGTCGTCTGCGCTGTTGGAGGATCGAACCCCAGGGCCTGGTTCTTGAGCTCCTCAACCTCGGGGACCTGGTACAGCTCTGCCATTGGGTTTTTAATCGGGAGCCCAATCCCATCCTTGTATATGTACGTCTGCGGCTTGTGCCAGTCGCTGGTTTCTCGAATCAAGTTGTCCCTTAAATCGTCAGACTCTGATTGTTTTTCGTGTGATCTCGACAGGTCTGGTTCCAAGGACTGATCAATGGACACATTCTTTTCGAGTAACCATTCACAAAAGGGTTTGACCAGGTATCCACGATCAGCCCAAGTTCTGAAACTCTCTTTTGACACATCAGTTGCCATATCACCGGATTCACCAACTCGCCATGTCAGGAAAGCCTGGGATTTTCCTATCATCACCCGGTGGATATCGAATCTCACATTGCCATGAGCCGCTCGCCAACTTTTCATCGCTTGAATATGACCCTCCATAGTGTTGCCCCTGTTGGAACCGTACTTCCAGTTCCACCAGTATGTAATGTTGGGATCTATACATTGTTCAAATGTTTTCCAGTCGCCTCTCCGAACACTACCGAAGTATTTCTGAAGGGTCCTGGCATTGTCATAATCCAGGATGTCCTCCGCTGTTAGCAACTCGGCATCATGGATAATTCTGTCAGCTCCATTGCGGTAGGATTTCGGATATATCGGCATACCAGACCTTGCCAATTCCATGAACATTGCAGATTGGCCAGGGTTCAATATTACCGTTGAAGCTCCCGGGTGAATTCCTTGATCACTGGAGTGGGTATAACTAATACTAATTGATGACATTTGCGTGGGACTATATGACGAATCCCGATTACTGGATCCATTAACATCCATGCGAATCTACCTCCCGGCCTCAGCCCCGGACTGTATGATGCCCATTATGCCCATTAAATACAGGATGTCAACAGATTATTATCATTTGTATAGTTTGCTATACTACGCGATATCGTGGTAGTATTTGCTACCACCTTACTTGATACGGTGTGAAACGAATGTGTGGGGCAAGGGCCACAAGAAAGAGAGAGGCTTGTGACTATTGAGACAACCGTCGGCGTCGCCGATCTATCGGATTTTATTCATAGCTGGTGCGAGAGAGAGAGTATGACCTGGAGCCAGCTCTACAACCGGGCTGGCCTGACTTCAGCAAGTGCCAGGGGACTCAGGGATAAGACCCTGGTCTCTGGCCCATCAGTTGATACATTAAAGAAGTTAGCCGAGGCGATGGGGATCAACTACCTGGAGCTGATGATAAAGGCCCAATACATTCCGGACTATCTCCAGGACCATATCGACGCCCCCGATGCAGAAATCATGGCCACGTTTTCCAGGGAGATACTGGAAGCAGACGAGGTCGAACTACTGAAACACTACCGTAAGCTAAACAATGATATGAAACAGACAGCCCGTAATATGATCAAGGCTGTCAAATAATCCACTTTAATCCTAGCTAGTCACGCCCTGAGTAAAAATGTAATGCTCAGAGCCCTGATTAAATTGCCCAAAAAAGAGGGAGTGTGGAAGTATGTCTATTCAATTACGCGGAAAACAGGTTTACCTTATTGAGATCACCAAAGGATACAAATTTATTAACGGGAAACGTAAACCGGATCGGCATACTGAAACTTTCCACGGGACAAAGAAACAAGCGCAAGCCAGGGAAGCTGAACTCAAAGCCCAGCTTTTAACTGGTGGTCTTATCAATAAAACCGACATGACCCTGGCGGATCTACTCCAGGAGTATCTGAAAACTGATTCATACAGATACGATAAGAGCCAGACTGCCTATGATCGGGATGAAACGATCGCCAGGTGCCACATCATACCCGATATCGGACATCTGAAGATCCAGGATCTGCGGTATGCCCATATCAGCCAGCATCATTCCAAGATACGGGAAAGCGGCAATCATAAAACCGGAGGGCCACTTGCTGAAACCAGTGTTAGAAAACACCAGAGCTTCTTAAAGAGAGCTCTGGATTATGCCATAGATTCAGATATGCTTGAAAACAACCCTGCGATACCCAAAGTCAAAAAGCCTTCCAAGAGATCCGCTGGTGCCAATAAAAGGAAGCGGGATATTAAAGCACTGACAAGAGATGAGTTCGCTCGATTGATAGAAGCTGTAAAAGATCAGGAGTGGGAACCAATCTTTTACCTTGCTGGTTACACGGGACTTCGCAGGGGAGAGCTGATGGCTCTCACCTGGGCCGATATCGATTTCGAGAACCAGACCATCAGCGTAGTGAAGGCTACAAAGGAGAACAGCCTCGGGATCATCGAAGGAGATCCCAAGACCGATGGCTCTATCAGGGATGTTTACAATGGAACCAGTGCAATAGAAGTGCTCCAGGATCTAAAGAAAGATCAGAAAGAAAAGTTCAAGATAACCGGGAGATCCCAAAAGCCCGGGACTAAGATATTCGAACGAGCTGATGGGTCAGTACCGCGTCTGGGATCAGTTACCCACGCTTTCAAAAGGGAATGTAAAAAGCTCGGGATAGACTGCAACCTGCATGGAGCCAGGCATACTACCGCTTCCATGATGTTAGCCAGGGGAGTTGATATAGCAACCATCAGCAAGAGACTTGGCCATTCATCAGTGGCATTTACCGCCAGCACCTATCTCCACACCAACCCGGAAGCTCAACAGAGAGCCGCCCAGGTCCTGGACGATTACTTCCCAGGTCCAATAAAAACCACCGAGGAAAGTGCAGAGAAATCACGGGTTTGAATTTCAATCCCAACATTTCCCCAACATTTGGCAAAAACAAAGCCCCCAGGAAATTACTCCTGGGGGCCTATTTTGTGCTCAAAACACTGGTAGCGCATGGGGGATTCGAACCCCCGATCTCCGCCTTGAGAGTTGGCTATCTCATAGCTAAATAGAGCTAATTGTGTTTAGTATAGGATAGTTTAGTAAACGCAATATGCTTTAATTCCTAGCTAAAAACCAGATGAGATCAAATGGAGTCGTGCCCTTGCCCAACATTTGCCCAACATTTGCCATTATTTAGATCCCTGGGCCTGGGCATTATCTTTCCGGCGTAATGGATTGTATCGGTCCTTATTCTCGGCCCAGTAGCTCCTCTGTCTGCAACTCTTGGAACAGAACTGCTTTGTTGCGTACCCTTCCATTTTGCCGCCACAAAACTTGCAGGTTAGCTCATGTACCTTCCTTTGCCTGGCAACATAGCTCAACGCCTGGCTCAGAGCCTCCTGGGTGGGTTCTTTATTGATAGTCATATACTCCCTCCTTTTTTCACCTGGTAAGGATTATAGACCTGGAAAATGGATTTGTAAATTAGTTTCTGTTACCTCTTGACATATATATTTACATATGTATAATAGTAGTTGAGAGGTAACAGAAACCTCTTAACAAGCAAGAGGGAGAGACAAGATGATCGAGATAAAGAAAACAACAGACGCGACTTACGAGTCACACTCCAGGGCTTTCGTACATCCAACAGCGGCCAAATACTCAGTATTGAAAGACAACGAAGTGGTTGCTTACATTATGAGTAGCGACATGAAAAAGACAGCTTTCACAACAGTAGATTGGGTTCTAACCGATGCCAAGACTCACAAAGTTATCAAATATTGCAGGGCCACGAATCCTAAAACTACTCTCACCAGTATGCACAATGCCAATGCTCGCATCAGAACCAGTAACAGAAGATACAACACAAACAATCCGATGATGTTCTCAGAAGAAGCAATAGCAAAAGAAGAAGCGAAAGCAAATGAAAAGCATGTAACAGCTTTCGAAAAGGCCAAAGCATACGCCAGGGAATATTACAGCTAGTAGATAACCAGGAACCCTTCGGGGTTCCAGGGATCTAAATAAAAAGAGGGAGGAAAACAAAATGGTACTTATAAGCGACAGAGCTCCAGAGCTTTTCACCCCATTCGAAGCCGAGGCTACCGCGGCAATACTCAACAACAGCGAAAGGGACGGGGCGATCATATTGCTAACAGCGGAGGACATCCTGTACAGCGAATCCATCGATTTTATCTTCACCGCGATCCACTCTCCCAACAGCTCGAGCTACATCGAAGTTCGCGACGCTGAAGATAACGAGGTAATTGGCACCTGGTAGTCAGGATCCCTGGGCCCTACGGGGCCCCAGGGATCTAAATAAAAAAGAGGAGTAGATCATGGAGAAAACCCAGTACACCAAGAAAGTCAACGGCTTAGTAGAGAAATTCACTTACAGTCGCACAACACGAGATAGGACTTGCTACATCTGCAACGCAGAAATAAAGAAAGGAGATCAATACGCAGTAGGTATGAAGTTTTGGGTGACGGCACCCGTAGTCCTGACACGAGGCGGGTATCCAATCGGTGGCGCTAGGACCCTGGGGATGCCAGTATGCCAACCATGCGCGAGCGACCCCACACCGGTCAGAGTATAAGGATCCCGGGGCCCTACGGGGCCCCACCAAATAAAAAAGAGGAGTAGATCATGCAGTTCACTAGAGCTCAAATAAAAAAGGCGATTTGTCTGACCACCCACCAAAAACTCGTTGGCTTTGGATACCCTGATTTACAGTTGAAAGAGATTGAGGAGATTTACGATAGGGCAATATCAGGAGAGCCAAAACGCGATGATATATTTGACATGTTTGTCTACGGGGACATCGAGACGATGGAGGATCAAATAGATATGAAACTAATACCAGACCAGCAGTAAGGATCCTGGGGCCCTACGGGGCCCCACCAAATAAAAAGAGGAGTAGATCAGATGACAATAATAAACGTAGACATTCCGGAAATGGTCCCATTTGAATCAAGGGTCAACCACCGAGGTTATGATATACCGTATTCCCCGCTAAACGATGGATCAACCCCTGGCGATCCACATTGTTTTATATGTCTTAAACTAGTGAACCCACACAAGGCCCATCTAATACATCGGTCCCACGGCGAAACCGCGTTGCCATACGGCGCCCGATATATTGACCCCGAAGGAACAAATCCTGGGGGCGATCCTATGGGGGATGGGGATGGATTTGGTGGCCTTGGGTTTCCATTTATCGGCCCCGAGTGCCGAAAAAAAATTCCCGCTGATGCTATCTACCCACCAAATTTCCTGGGGGTAATCCTTGCACATTCAGAGATCGGGTGCCAGTATTACGGGACCGAAAATCCGAAGTCAAAAATTAAATGTCCTTTTTGCTCATAACCAGAAAAAGGCCACCGTATTGGTGGCCTTTTTTTATACCAGCTCCTCTTTTCTCCTGATGAATGTTGGAGTCTGATCCCCCAGGTAAAGCCCCGCTACGTTGTACTGAAAGTATTCCCAGGCATCTTCATAGCTCATGTCCTGGGCGAGGATCTCAACGATCTTGTCGATGTCGTAAACAGCGCTGAGTAGATCTCCATCCTTACTATCGGTCACGCCAATGAAGGCATCGTCGTAACCGTCCAGGAGAAAC
>VTLG01011664.1_pt1 | contig 15946 bp, 24 predicted proteins | sample 4694571 | NCBI WGS metagenome assembly VTLG01 (sample SAMN12604809, study PRJNA352737) | marine metagenome | biome: ENVO:00000447; feature: ENVO:00000209|ENVO:00000569|ENVO:01000036; material: ENVO:00002151; isolation source: viral sequences binned using virsorter ...
GATAAATGATTGTACTCGCTGCGTACTTGAGGCCGCTACCTCCTCCCATTTCCTTAGTAGGGACGTAAGAACCAATGACATCGTAGGTGTGATTTGTAACTATTAGTGGTATATTAGCTTGTCCTAGCTTCAGAGTCAACATTCTGAATGCTCCCTTAACAAGTTGTGATTTAGTCATATCACGAACTTGTTTATCGTTCAGAGCATCAGTTATTTCCTTCTCAGTGGACAACATCCCCAGAGAATCTAACACAAACATACAAGGCTTGCGTTCATCTTGTGGGGTCTTTAAGTATATATCTACGGCCTTAAGTGCCTTAGTACGGAACTCCTCAATTGTTACTACATTAATGACAACAAATCTCGTGGTATCAATTTTACGACTATCTAAAAGTGCCCTGTTAATGCTACTCTCAGTATCAAAGTAGAGTACATAAGCATCGGGATTAATATCCAGAAAGTTCTTTGCCACTGCGAGAGAGAAAAAAGTTTTGCCTGTACTAGATTCTCCAGCAATAGCAGTGATGCGGTTACTACATACCCCACCAAATATGCTACCTGATACAAGTCCGTTAAAAACCAACGAACCTGTGTCAATATATTGTTCACTGTCTGATAAATCGGACGCGAGTTGGATGTAGTCATCACCAATTTCCTTTACAATATCTTTCAAAAAATCCATTACTCATACCTCAAAGTCTGTACATATGCAACTACCTCTTCACGTATCTCCATTAATTCATTAAAACATTTCTGATTATGAGCACAACCACGTAATGCATTATCTGGTTTCAATAATGCTTCTATAAACAAGGCTCGAGCCCTACCCCATTTTTCTTTGGGAGTTTCGTCATCTGTTATGGTGTTTTGATCTTTCATCCGAAAAATAGTTCTAAGTTGACTGTCTTCTCAACATTCCAACCGATAGCATCCAATATAACCTTAACAGGTTCAAGGAAAGCTTTCTCAAATTGTAAGTCATAATCAATGTATTTGTCAAGTCCCAGTTCTAATGGAAAATCTGAAATAAAAGAAATCACATTCTCTCTGATAGGATTTGCTTTCTTCAAATAACAGAACTTGATCTTCTCACCATTATTAATCAAAGAATATTTATTATCCAATTTCTTCTCCTTTATATAATGATTAAACAAGAGTGCTCCCCTTGCATGAATAGGAGTTCCTTTAGCATAAATGGTTGAATGAGCCTTATATTTGTTTACATTAGATACTGTTCTAGGAAAAGCAATATCCTCTGGAGGTAATTGTTTGAAGTAGGTTCTACTCTTATCAATAAACTCAATCACCTCATCTTCTGTTCCACTCATCATCAACTGTAGAGCATCTTTAATCATTTTCCTACAAGGAGCAGGAGTGGAGGACTTAACTGCCTCAATTCCCATTATCTTAAGTTTAGGGTCTTCATACCTGACCCCTTCACTATCCCATACATTTAAAATATATCTCTTCTTTGCTGTCCATATACCACGATCAGCGATGTTCTCTCGCTTCATCTCCATCTTCTGGTCATAGGCATTTACATAAGACGCCAATTCCTCATAGGATTTTGAAATAAAAGGTTCCAGTTTGTCTTGGCAAACCTTGTCGAGTATGGTAACAACCTTAGCTTTATCATCAATCTTATTACTAAAAAATTTATCAACAAGAGGTCCAAAGTTGATGTATACTGAATCAGTATCTGATGCCACCACATAATCGATATCTTCCGTACTAAGTAACTTATTCAAGTAGGTATTTATGCGGTTCTCAATCCAACGAATAGAAACTTGTCCTGAAAGGGTGATAGCTTCAGCATTTTCTATCTTATAATAACGAAAGTACTGGTTACCAACAGCACCATAAGCAGAGTTAAGTGCGATCTTCTTCGCCATCTGGAAGTTATTATACTTTGTAATGTCCTTGACAGTCTGCTCATGCAACCTCTTCAATTCAAGATCTGATAACTTGGCATAAGGATTATCCTTTGATGCCACAATCTCCTTTTCTGGTCCTTCTTCAGCACCACCAATAAGATATCCCATTTAACTATAATTAAAATTTATAAGGAATCTTGCCTTTTGATCAGTACAAGTATATCCCTGATGTTCATGACGACAATCAAAAATAACCATCCTATTTGCAACACATTTTATTTTACCACACTTCTTAATGTGGGTCCATCCATTATTAGTATTGACATAAAGTATAGCAGTTTTTCCATTCTCAAATCCGTCAGTATGATAACCCAACCCCCTATGAAAAAGAGTCTTAGGGTTTAGGTTGGCTTTAATTCTATACAACTTCTCCACCTTCTCAATCTCCATCAATCTATCCAGACAACACTTAATCTTTTCAGAAAGAAGTTCTATATTACATATTATATGTGGAGATCCCTTCTCATAAAAACCAGTACTAAATTGAAAGCTTCCCTTAGGATTGTCATAAGTGATTGTACCATCACTATAATACCAAGCAAGATGATGCCCCATCATCATGTCTTGAAGGGGCTTAAATTCATTAGAAGGTAAGAAATTATCTATTATATGAATACGATCATTTCTCATGAGTTCTTCCACACAAAGAAAGTAAGAGTCATTCTACCACACTCTTTAGTGTCACCAAATAAATCTTCTGGGCCATGAATATAATTAGAAGGATAAATTATTATTCTATTATAAACATTATTAACAGTAATCATTCTGTTATTTTCTCCATCTATCAAACAAGTTCCACTATTTGGAGGAGGATTAGGAGTCAAATATACAAGTCCAGCAAATATGGAACAATCAGTATGCCATTTTTCATTTGGAAAATCTAATAAATTTTTTGTATCTTCATAAGAAATATGAAAATGAACTGTAGAATGATATTCATCCTTATCCACTCCATAAAACTTACTCACCAAATTTATTATTGGATCATTAAAAGCACCGGGAATAACTTTAGTTCTATATCCTCTCCATCCTTCCTTTACATCTTCACTATAATCATAATCACATAACAATGCCTTTTCTCTTACCTTATCTGGATCATCAAAAAAATCATTAATAATAATTAGATCATCTGTTAAAGTCATAATCTTCTTCTTTTCATCTCTTCTTCAATATCTACAAGTTGTTGTTTAGACTTTAACATCTTCTTCTTATAAATCTTTCTATCCTCATACATCACATCCATTAACTCTGGAAGAAATCCCCTCTTGTCCTTTCTATACATAGCCCCATTAGCACAGACAGCATACTGTGTCTTGTCAGAAAAATCTACTTCCTTATTCAAGACTCTCTCCACCGTGGCTTTAGGATGTCTCTCATCAATCAAAGTCTCAGGACTAATATTATACTGCATCATCAAGTGAGGATACAGACTATTGAGGTCAAATGATGCAACCCAATCATACACACCTGGTTTGGGTTCCTTTACATAAGCACCTGCATATCTTTCATTCTTCTCACTCCTATCCTTTGGAGGAATAACAATATCCTTTTTCTTAAGGTAGTTATAAATGATAGTATCCCACATCCTTACTTGGAAAAGAACATCAATATAATTCACCTTGGCAGTATATGCCATGGTCAAGGCTAATTCAATCAACTTCATCTTGTCTTCCAGACGGTCAACAAGTTCCACGTCAATGATGTTGTAATCTACGAACTTCTTCCAGTTACCAGTATAAAAATCCTTAAAGGTATCAAATTCAGAGTGATCTAATTTCTTCTGTCCCAGTTCCACACTCGCAATATAATCCAATCGATATGACTCTTGTGCCTTGTAAGTAAACTTCTTATAAAGATCTAAGTAATCAAGAGAAGATACTCCAGCGATATCATAGACAATATATTTTCTACCAGATACATAAATCTCCTCATCAGTAACCAATCCCCAAGGTGATAACATCTTGAGTTTCTTAGTACCCATGATCCTACTGATTCTTCCACAAATATAGGGAATATCATATAACCTTGTATTCCACCCTGTAATAACTTCAGGAGGGTTCTGGGACCAGTGGTAAAGGAATGAGTTAAGCATATCAACCTCATCCTCAAAATAATGATAATTCACATTCTTCTGAGTAGGAGTATAAGGTTTCCTTCCCCAAGTATTAATCTGTTTAGTTGAATAATCCTGTATAGAGATGGTTAACATCTCTTCTGAGCAAGACTCAGGATCAGGGAATCCCTGTTCAGACTTAACCTCAATATCTATTGTTACTAGATTAATCTTCTTTATATCAAACTTAATTTCCTCTTCCGGATATTTGTCAGAAATATATTGAAAGACATATCTATCGTTTCCGTAGATACTGAACCCTTCTACATCCTGATACTTCTTATAAAATTCCCTACAGTCTCTTACTAACCCAGGTTTAATGGGTTCTACATTATCACCCTCAAGAGTTTTATATTTACTTTCTCTCTTAGATTTTACAAACAAAGTAGGGGCATACTCTTCCTTAAATATAACTTTCTTTCCATCCTCATATCCACGTACTAAAAAGTTGTTTCCAACCATCTGGACATTGGTGTAAAATCTCATTCCTTCTCCAGTAGTTCTTCGTATTTTTTAGTTAATTTACCATTCGGCTCTACTATAGTCAAAATCTTATCAGAACTCAACATAAAAGTATTCTGATTAGTAAAACCAACAAGCCAAGGAGCTAAAGTTATTACACCATCCTGCAATGTAATCTTATCTTCTGATGTCTTTACCACAAAAGGTTCTGTCAATTTACAATCAGGTTCCCCCAATTCACCCTGAACTTCCTGCACTTGACTCAGTATCTTCTGGCCGTTCACTAGAACTAATAGTTTGAGATTTTCTATTTTCATAGTCTTCAATTCCTCCTTCGTACATTTCTTTTAACTGGTCCATTGGTTCAACTATACTGATGATCCAATCTGATACGACAGGAATCTTTTCCTCTTTACTCAATGGCATCCAAGGCTCAAGTCTTATTTTAAAAGGAGCTCTAAATCCTTCAGACTCATCCTCTAGATCACGTCCAATAAGAGTAGCTCTACAAGCATTCTTAAAGAAATATCCTACAATTTGATCTGTGCCATCTTTACCCTTCACCATCATCTCTTGAATGTCGGCTATAACATCCTCACCAGATTTTAGTAATGCGAGTTTTACAGTCATTTTATAATTAATCCTTCTCTTAGTATAACACACAAAAGGAGGGTCGTCTAGACCCTCCTTAATGAAACCGGTTTCAGACTCCTAGGTGGACCCCGAGTCTGTTTCATTATTTAGAGCCAATCCTTCCGAGTATGATGCTCTGGAACTATCTTATTTAATTCCACTGTGAGGAGTCCATCTTCAAACTTGACGGATCCAACCTTCGTATCGTCGGAGACCGTCCAAACTCGTTGGAATGAACGTTGGGCCAGTCCTTTATGGACAAATGCTCCATCATCCTTTGATTCTTCTTTCTTGCCTTCCACATATAATTTTCCAAACTCCGTATAAACTTTGAGCTCATCTTTTTTGAAGCCTGCAAGTGCGATTTCGAGTTTCGACTCATGATTGTTTAATTCAATAAGGTTATAGGGTGGATAGTTAGAGGTTGTCTGTATATCAAAAAACTGGTTAAAATAATCATCCAGTCCGATACTGTTGCGAGAGATCCTTTCCATCAATTCAGGAAGATCCGCAGCGCGATAGCGTGTTAGGTTGCCCATAATAGTAGCTCCTTTAAAAGCGAGTTTGTTTTGTGTGGACCCTTACGGCGTCCATAACTAATTATACAACATCGCTTGAAAAAGGGGAGTAGGATATCCCTACTATTCTATTGTGTTTCCTCTACCTTTCCTTTTTTACCTATATTATACTTTTGTTCTAAAGTCCAATCATTCTTATCCTTATAAGGAAGAACTTTAATTTGATTAAGTGGAGCAATATCTTGAATCGAATCTTCATCTACCACTGATATCAATCCCCAATCAGCCAAAAGACGAGCTATCCTATTTCTTCTCTGGACATCATTCACTGTAAGATTTGCGTACTTTCCATCCAACGCAAAAAGTTCTTTAAAATGAACAATATAATACTTTCCTTGCTTATGCAAGATATGACAGGACTGATAGAGCTTCTTCTCCTTACGGGATGCAACTCCGATCCTTGTAAGGGTTTCTCTGACTTTTAAGAAATCATCAGGTTCATTTAGTTTAACCTCTACCATTTGGTCTTGAGACCAACTAACCTGAGGTTCAACGGTTCTTGTAATCATTTTTTACCACCAGTATCAAGTTTTTGTTTGATAAATTCGATCTGTTCATTAGATAAGATTTTCAGTGCTTGAGTAGCATTTTCATTATTATAGCCATAATAACGTTTTACATACTCTAGGTCTGACACTTTATCTTTTCGGAGCCAGGGAGAAAATCTCTTCTTTTTCCTCAAAGTATTTAGATAAAAATGATATTGCATGTCCTTATCTAGGAAATGATACCTATTCATCTCATTAGCAAACAACACGCAATCAAGATGTCCTGACAAACATTTATTGACAATATAAGGAGGATAATCCCCTATCTCCTGAGATAAGTCTTCCTTATTAAAATTAACTGAGTTTAACCAATCTTTTAATTCAGCCATCACCAATCAGGATAAAAATCATTTTGAGTTAGTTTAGCAATATACTGATATATTAAACTCCACCCAAACTCATAAGTATCTCCCTTCTCATCCTGAAGATAAAAAGGAATATTAGGATATCTTCTTTTAGCAGCATAGAAGTGTGCTACCACTGCATGGTCATCATCAATTCTACGTTCCTGTTCTAATTCTTGTTCGGTCATAATACATGGTAGGGATCAATTTCTTCAGAGAACTCATCTACATCTCTCAGTAGATTACTAAACCTCTTATCTGTTTCAGCCATTAACTGTTCTCCTTTAGTAGTATAATGGATAACTATGGGATTGAAAACCTGTTCATGTTTTTCTTCAACATATCCCTGAGTCACATCCTGTGCTCCAAACAATCTCCCATCAACTCCTATCCTACTTAAGATAACCCACAAAGCATACTCATCTACTATTCGAGGATTAGGAACAGGATAGACAACCTCACCTATCTTGAGTTGAACCATCAACTTAACCAACTCATGCAATCTTTTAATTATCTCAACATGAATGCCATTATTGAATAACATCACTCCTGTACAATATTTGTATATTTGCTTCTGTCCTCCTGCATCCACAATACACTCATCAACACGATCTAATGATTTTCTAATACCCTTTCCACCACCAATATTAGGATCATGGCGGAACCCAAACTCTTCTCTCCCAAATACCTGAGCATAATTATAATGATCAAAAAGATACTGAACATCCCCATAGAATACAGTATCAGAATCTAAGTATAGTATATTAGTATCAGCGTTATTAAAGTAACAAAGATTAAACCACTTATAAATGAACAACATCCCATGATCTTCATGTTCCACAAAGGGTTGAAGATTTACTGAAGATTCAAGTACAGAATGATCTCGAATGTAATCAGGATTATCGCAAAAAAGGTAAACCGGGATATCATCATTAAATTTTCTCAACGATAAAATACTATGTTCGAGACGTTTCATCTCATGTTCATTCACATGATCATGAGGACTCATCTTATAAGAATAGAAAACAATATTATTCATCTGAATTCACACTCTACCATGATTTCAGTTAAGCAAGCTAATAGATTTATTTCTTGATCGGCGACGAAAGAGCTCTGATACTGATACTTAGCAATAATAAGAACAGCAGCAGCGATACCAGGCCCGTCCAAGGCACCATAACAACCATCGTAAATGCTCCGCAGAAGTAAAGTAGGATCATTGTCCAGGTTATCGACACACCATTTACGTACTTCCGGAAAGTTCTTTTCCTTGAGTTTTTTAAAGAGATCATTGGTCTTTACATCGCTAAAAGTCGCGAGAATCCCTGAATCTATTTTTCCTCCAACAGAGTATCGTTGACACTCATTGAGGACTCTTCTCCAATCTGGGAAATGTTTTTGAACGAGTTGGGCCAAGACTTTCTTATCAGCTTCAATCCGCTCGCCGTCCAAGATGGATACCAGTCGTTGGAAGAATTGGGCAGCAATTTCTTGTTTTTGTTTTCCATTTATTGAAAAGTCAATGACTGCACAACGTGAATGGAGGGGCTGGATGATTTTGTTTTTGTAGTTGCAAGTGAAGATAAACCTACAATTTCCCACAAACTCTTCCGTAAAAGCTCGTAGACAAAGCTGTACATCAGGGGTAGTGTTGTCTGCCTCATCAATAATAACAACTTTGTGTTTGGCCTCACTCGAAAGGGAAACGGTAGAAGCGAAGTTCTTTGCGTTATTTCTGACAGTATCAAGGAATCTTCCCTCATCTGATCCGTTAATAACATAAACATCAACTCCTAGTTCATTACATAAAGCTTTTGCAACTGTTGTCTTACCACATCCAGGTGGTCCAGAAAGTAAAAGATTTGGGACTTCGCCCTTATTTAGGAAATCCTTAAAAGTCTTCTTAATACTTTCTGGCAAAATACAATCATCAATTGTCGTTGGACGATATTTTTCCGTCCAAACAAATTCATTTCTCATAATAAATCAAATAGTAGTATGCCCGTCTGTTCTAGTGCCTACTGTTTGCTCATAAAACAATTCCCCATAGTTTCCAAACATCATAGACTTCCACTGATCACCATCTTTCTTATAGACTTCTTTAGAAGTCTCTTCTCCTGTCTTAGTCTTTACAAACCAAGTTCTTTCCCACCATTCCTTCTCTTCATTATAAGTGAATCCTTTATCTTCCAAATCAAAAGTAAGACAATCCACTTCATCTTCATCCAACATACAAGTCTCCAGTTTATTCATATCTTCATTAAATTTTTCATCAATAAAGAAATTCATAATAGTTTTATAAAAAGAATCAAGAACACTCATATCTTTCTCCGTAAATGGGATGTCAACTCTGAAACCAATTCCTCATGTCTCATATACAATTTAACATATACAAGTAACATTTCTCTCAATTTTTTAACATCTTTAATTTCATGAATCTTTCTAGACACATTCATATACTGAAACTGTTTAGAAGGAGATGTTAAATTAATTGAGTTTCTCATTCTCCAAATGAAGAATCTGGTTCTAAGGCAATGTAATAAACAACCTCATAGTTCTTATTAGTAAACCTAGATAAGAGTTTAGAAGATACAACTACATCATATGTCCCAGGAATAATCTTAAGATTCTCCTCTTTAAAATTAAATTCAAATCTACTATCAGTTTCACCAACAATAATAGAGAAATCATTTGAAGTGTCATTCTTCTTATCTCTAGCTACCAATTTAACTACACCATCACCACCAATAGCAGAGATATCAGGTAATTGATAAACAGAAGCTGCTTTCTTCAACTTCTCTAACTGTTTACTAGTGATCTCAAAGGAAACATCTTCACTAGGAAGAGAAATCTCCTTATCTGGAGGAGATACAATAACAGAAGGATCAGCAAAGAAATACTTAGATCTACTCTTGCCTTCTCTAATAACCACATATTCATCATTGGTAAAGTCCAAATCAGGACTCTGGTGTAGAGAATGTCCTTGTAGGAATTGATTTAAATCATATACTCCAAAGTCCTTCGGAATTTCTTCCGTAATAATTGCTTCTGCAAGAATGTTTTTCATTACAGACATTGTGCGAAGTTTACTACCCTCTTTAAAAAGAATAGATTGATTAATAGTAGAAAAGTTCTTTAATAAATTAAGTGTTGTCTCAGAAAGTTTCATAACCATGTGATGTAGGGTCCTCGTGTGTTTGTCCGCTGAAATAGTATAGTAATAGACAATAATGCATTGCCTTCAATATGTCACGCTTTGCTTGTCCTTTTTTGTCATATCGACTTAAATACTTGATTGCATTAGATCTACAGAAAGATTCAGCATCCCCAACAGATTGTATAAGATCAAGAGTTTGAACATTATTATTCCTGGAAGTATAGTGTCCACTATACGTAGAGGCCACATAGTCTTTAAGAGCTGTGATAGATTTATCCTCTTGATATTTTCTAGTAGATGCATCAGAGAAATTAACTGCTGGTCTGGGTGGATAATCCCTATGAACAAATTCATTACCCAAATCAGAGGCGGGAGGTGTATAGTTAAAACTAATGTGGTCTTCACCCATTCCCCCAGGAAGTCTAGAACCTGTAATACTTAAAGTACCTTCATCAGATTCACCAAAAGTAACAGGAGAAGAATTAAAGGGAAGCCTTACAGTATCTGGACTAGCATTACCAAACTTAGGAGTGCTAGCAAAACTGAATGCCCCTTTCTCACCATAATAATCATAAGGGCCGGGATTTCCAGTTATACTATATCCATCATCCTTCCAAAAATCTTGCCAATCCTTATCCGACTTAGCTTCAGTCACCTTACTGGAAGTAAAGTTATATTGTTCTGGATTAGGATTTTCAAAATCATCATAGTTTTCATTCTTTTTTGTCATAATTGGATACTCCTCGTCAAGTGTTCCATTAATTTCATCATACAGCAAGCTCCAAGCATTTACCATTATATCATCTTACCTCCTCGTGGTCAACTGGGAATTGGAAGGTAGCATCCACTTTATCATAAAGTTCGAGAAAAGAACTAATGGTTTCATCATCAAATCTGTTTATACAAAGTTTAATGGCTGTAGATTTCTCTTGCCATATTCCATAAGCCCTAATAATGTGAACCAACCTCCTAGTAGAAATGACTTCTTCTATACCTCCATCATAAAATGTTTTTCTAATAATGTCTGCCCAATTACATAGATGTTTACAAAACTCATTATCCTCCACACCCACAGATGCTGCGTGTCTTTGAAGCATCTTATACTCATAAGTACTAGATGGATATTGTTGTTCAAAGGTAACGCAGAATCTTTCCAAGAAAGCTTCATTCAGTACATTAGTCCCAATAAAGTGACCATCATCACTTCCCCTACCTTTAGTATTAGCAGTCGCCAAAATATTAAATCCAGAAGAAGGTTTCACAAACTTACCAATCTTTTTAAGAAATACTCCTTTACCTTCTAGAATAGACTGTAAACATAAGATCTTGTTAGAGGCTAAATCAACTTCATCTAGAAGGAGGATAGCTCCCCTTTCCAGTGCCTCGACAACTGGACCGTTATGCCATACAGTGCTGCCATCAACAAGACGGAACCCACCAATAAGGTCATCTTCGTCGGTTTCAATTGTAATATTTACTCTAATTAACTCTCTATTTAGGTTGGCGCAGGCTTGTTCAACTGAAAAAGTTTTTCCATTCCCAGAGAGACCAGTAATAAAGGTAGGATAAAATATACGAGAATGAATAATTCTCTTGATATTATTATAATGACCAAACCTAACAAAATTATTATCCTTCTCAGGAATTAAATTGTGTTCTGATACAGGAAGAACTGCAGGAGCACTATAGGATCTTTCTATATCCTCTACAACTTTAGTAGTTACTTCCAAATTCCATTTACCCCTCCCAACTTTATATTTCTCCAATCTCCTAGTAACTGTGGGATAAGAAACTCCATGAGAAGCACAATAACCTCGAATATCAGCTGCGGTAAATTCTATACCAAATGCTTCTTTTAAATCCTTAACAATCGGATCCATGAATGATTTTCAACTAAATCTAGTATACATGAAAAACCACCTCTCATTCTTCTTCAGTGACACTTTTTATACTGTCTTCCCATTCTTTAAATGATGACTGACAATCAGGTGGTTCAGGATACTTATATCCTTTCATTTTCATCCATCTACTATGCAAGGCACCCATTATCCATGATTGAGAAAGACTCTTAGGACCATTCTCCAAGAGTTCAAGTTCCCTCTTATTGGATGTATAACCTTTAAATTCTTCTCTCCAATTGGAGTCATCAAACGGCTTCTGAGTCATATCCCTTCCTCCTTTTCCAGTCGGCATACATTCCTCCAAAAAGCATACCCTCATTGGATTTTAGTTCTGCACCTTCAAGGATTTCTATCTGCCTCTTAGAGAGGTTGTTATTCATTGTTAAATATTCCTTTTCCCAATTAGGAACCTCTTTAGTCCATTCTGCAATCATGTGTTTAATACCCAAATAAGTCTAACAATCATACCCACAATTAAAACATAATAGGTCCACATAATCCACATACCAATCTTATTGTGTAGTGAACCTCTTTTATATCTGGTTACATATCCGGGGGGTATAGAATCCCACCCATCAACCATATATTCCTTTGGATCAATTCTTGCCATCCTTCCTCCTCGGTACTTGAATTGTCCATGATGGTGCGACTAAATCCACCATCTCAAATTGTTTCTTATTCTTTTCCATCTCAATCAACCAGGCTTCATTCATAGTCTCACCATAATGTTTATCAGATTTGTCTAGGTACTCAAGTATAGCATCATCTACCATACCATAGAGTGTATCCCAGGTAAGTCTTATCCTAAGATCATTAGCAATCTCTTCTATCTCCTCTGAGGAAATCTCCTCTTGTAAGAAAACAGATCTGATGTTAACCAATTCACTTATATTAATAGTGATTTTCACATCGTTGTCAATAGTCATAATTAAGCCACCAAAGAAATGAATTCGCCAAGAACCTTTTTATTTAGTTTCTTGGTCTTAAGAGATTTAACAAAAGCTGATTTAATTTGAGCTTTAGTTGCATCTTCTGCGACCTCAAACCCTGGATCTTGATAGAGTCCAGTAGATAACATTCCAAAATAAGAATGATATCCTGAATTTTTAATGAGAATAGTTTTTTCTTTACGAGATTTCTTCACTTTCTCTTCAGAAGCTGATAAATCATACCTCTTAATAAAGTTACCAAAATCTCTCCCATTAAGAAGACGCATTCCAATAAAATTCACGTGAGGAAAAACTTCTCTCAAATCCTTTAACAAAGTATCAGTAAACTCCCAATAAGCACCAATGTTAAAAATAGAATATACATGACCTGTTTTTCTATTACGTAAAAAATTACGTTCTCCCCTCAAAATCCTAGGTCTTAAAGTAGGTTCTAAGTCAGTTCTAAGTTCTGTCCATCTGTACACAGGTAAAGGACTAGACTCTCCATCTGTCAACACCAAGCACTGAACCTTCTGGACTCCATTTTCCTTTTGGAATTGAGGAATAATTTTATAGAGAGATATTAATGCTTCATGAAGAGGAGTTCCTCCCAAATTATATTCAGGAAGAACCATATACCTGATTTTATTATAATAATAATGTCTACCAGATACAAAACCAGCAACTCTCCATAAATTAATCAACTGGTTCTCTAAAGTAGCTTTATTTGTTTTACTTGTAATCCAATTAAGAAGTCTAAAATCATCCCTAACAGTAAAAAGATTCTCTTCCCTCACCATCGATTTAACAACTTCCCCCTTTTCATCAACTGATCCTCTCAAATACGCATCACTAAAAGAATATACTTCAAATGGAATTTGAACTTTCTTACAGAACCAAATAAGATTATAGAGTTGTTTAATAGTATCCATCAAACAATCAGCCATTGAACCAGACCAATCCAATAAGAAAATCAATCCATGATTTTTACCATCTGGAACTATATTTACTTTTTTGAAAAGATCTTCATTAAACCTATAAGTATGGAGCTTGGAACAATCAAGAACTCCAGTCTTAGCTACAGTGGTTCTGGCATAAGCATCAGCTGACTTTTTACACTCAAACTCCTTTACAAGATAATTAACTTCTTTCTGAGCTATCTTTTTAAAACTATAATATTCATCATCTATCTCATCACTACTATATCCATCCTCAAATTGATATCCAAAACAATCATTCAAATCCTTATGAATAACTGTATTAGAAATTATTACATTCTCCAATATAACTTCAGGGATTTCACAATAAACACTATCTACATGATGTTGAGAATCATTTAAATCTTCGAGATTTTCATGTAATGAAGTGTCTGTTTTAATCTCCGGTTTTTCAGAGTTTTCATATATTTCCTCTTCCACTTCTTCAATCTCTTCTTCTGGTTCTTCTACCGATGGAATATTCATTTTCCCTTTAGGTTTATCTTCTATCTTCTCTTCTTCCTTTTCCTCATCTTCTATACAATATTCATAAAGAACCTTAGCAGCATTTAAAGTATCTTCAAAAGTTTCACAACCTTCAACTACACTGATAACCTGTTCTTCACAAGGCGAAAAAGCCAAATCAACGAAGTGACCCACCTTGAAATGTAAATTAATCCTATCAGCAAGATTAAAGGTACTAATATCTTCATCATCAATGTCAAAGAAATCATCATCATTTAACTCCTGGTATCCGTGATAAAAAGTTTTTGCAAGTCCTGGATATTTCCTCTTCATCAACTTCTCAATTCTAACATCCTCAACTACATTAACAAATTGTTGGGGGACTTGAGCTCTATCTCTCCAATCCTCGTTGGGAGTAAAAAGAGCATGAGCACATTCATGAGATACCAACAAATCATAAACTGTGTTGGAGGCCAATTTCCAAAGAGGAAGGATGAGAACTCTAGTCTTTACATTAAAAGAAGCTGTACGAACATCCTTGTGTTCTACTATAAAATTTTCAGTAGCCAGCAACTTTGCCAATTGACTTTTAATTTCATGATTGACAGTCATGCTCTGATTTTTATTTCTTCTATAATACAACAAAACCCAGACTTGTGCCTGGGTACCGACCACTTCTTTAATTGTCCCTAAACCAATCCCCACCCTCCAATGAAGAGTGGGGATCTTGGTAATTTACTCCTGTAAGTTTACGGTGTCTAAATCATGAATCAAGTAACGTTCTACAAAAATGTTTTGCAGAATGATCATTGGAGTCACTTTCTGTGATACACTGGAAGTAATCAGACACTTGACTATATTTTTCCTCTGTTGATGTAAACTGTTTATCCGAGTACTTCCAGTCAGCCAGTTCGTTATATGAAACCAAATTCTTCATAAAGTAAGTTCGAACTACATCTATATTTATATCACGGATCGCTCACAAAGGGGGTATATTTTAACAAAAATAAATGCCTATGAGCTTATACCTAAATATTGTTTTTAAACTGTGAGGGTAGGAGTCGAACCTACAAGTCCCGCCAGGAACATCAGTTAAACAGACTGACACGTTTACCAGTTTCGTCACCTCACAATGGAAGCCCTATGAAAGGGCTGACATTAGACGTTGAACTCCTATCCCTCCACCACTTCTGGGGAAGAAGTCGAACTCAAGGAATTTATCAAGTTCCTTTTCTACTCTTTCCTTACCAAATAATTTGTAGAGTAGTTCAGCATATTGTCCATCAGAAATAGTATGGAAGGTGTCTCTCATCTGCTCCTTATCGGTACTCCTTTCAGCACTACCTATGGTCTCCATACCCCCTAGGATAACATCAATCTTCTTACTAGTACCATCTTCATTCCTTGCCATGTTCCAGAAGGGTGATGTCCACTCAGGGAAGTCTGTAATCATACCACGACTGATAGTATTTTCATGATCATGATCTAGTTCCTTACTGTTAAAAGCCCATCCCCATTCATCATAAGTTTTAATTTTAACTGTGTCTAATGGTATTCCTAACCACTCACACAGTTCAATCTCCATCTCTTTGAGTTCTTCTACACCCCCCTTCATCTCAAACTCAAACATGGGGAAGATGGTTTCATGTCTTCCTTCTACTGGGTTGGGTTCTGCCCGATATGAAGTGGAGACACAAAAAAATCCTTCCACAGAAGGATTAGACAACAACTCATATTCCAACCACATTTGACCTGTCTGTGGTAGTGGCCATACCTGACCATTATACTCATAGGTGGCTACTGTTTCTGGGTCTTCACATGCAGCAAGGATACTTAAACGGTTTTGTGTGTGGACTTCAAGAAAATTTTTAGACAAAAAAAATGACCTCAATAGGTCAACGGTCT
>VTLG01013429.1_pt1 | contig 15945 bp, 25 predicted proteins | sample 4694571 | NCBI WGS metagenome assembly VTLG01 (sample SAMN12604809, study PRJNA352737) | marine metagenome | biome: ENVO:00000447; feature: ENVO:00000209|ENVO:00000569|ENVO:01000036; material: ENVO:00002151; isolation source: viral sequences binned using virsorter ...
CGGACAAACAAACACAACAACAAGTACAACAACCAATAATAGCACTACAAATGGGTCAGATATACCCGTTAACTCAGCTAACGCACCATCATACTCGGCAATGTCTCAAGATGTGTGTAGCATGGGTATTAGCGGTTCTCTCTCTACCCTTGGTGTTGGCGTATCTGGGGGCAAACATATAAGGGATTTAAATTGTGAACGTATTAAGCTAGCGAAAGTGCTTTTTGATTTTAACATGAAAATTGGTGCCGTGAGTCTGTTGTGTCAAGATGAGAGGGTGTTCATGGCTATGATTATGGCAGGCACACCTTGCCCATTTGAAGGTAAGATTGGTGCAGAAGCTATAGAGCAATGGAATAAATATGATATTGAAAGACCAGATTATGAAACATATATTTCTAAATTAGAAACAAGGTCTCAAATAGATGAAGAATTAGCTGAAATAGCAAGACAAGAAGAGGCTAAGAGAATAGCAGAAGAAAATGCAAAAAAATTACATGAATCTAAAAAAGAAGAAGAAGTAATTGAAGAGAAAAAGGAGATAGTAGAAAACCCTATTATAAATGTACATGATTGAAATGATAATAATGGCATACACAATTAGTATTGTTGGCGGTTTAATTATAAACGCTGTAAGCTAATGAGATTTTTATACTATGCTATATGGCTATCTATGGCCATATCGTTTCTTTGTATATATAGTATAGGCAATACACAAACTATAACTACAGGAAATTTGCTACCAAATGCAAGTGATGGTGTAGATTGGAACTCATCATCTACTGACATGATAAATGATGGTGGAAGTGGGTATGTTTCTAATGGTGCAAATGTAAATGGATTTACAATTACTTGTCCAACAGGACAGGCTAATTGTGGTTACAAATATAATGTAGGTGGAGATTTTGAAGTAACAGGTACAGCTACTGTTAGTGCTGACGATATAAAATTATATAGTAATTCTATTACTCAACCAATGCTAGATAATGGCGTAACTTTAAACAGTCATGTAGATGTGGCTAACTGTGAAAGCACACAGGGTAATTGTGAATCAAAAGGAGGTTCTAATGACTCTCACACTACAACTGTAATATTAAAAGATAATAGTGGCAACACTTTATCAACTGTATCACAAACAAGAACAGAAGTTACAGGTTTTCAAGGTAATTGTAATGGTTATCCTGGCTCATCTGGTGCTGTAGCTACAGCGTGTGGCCAATATAATGATAGAATTATTTACCTAGGTATAGGTGCAAATAATGTAGACTGGTCTTGGACTGGCACAGATAGTAATTATTCTAATCAATCTAGACAAGGGCCAAACTTGTTAGGTGCAAAGATGACAATGACCTACAATAGCACAGAATATAACCCTATTGATGATGAAGTAATAGAAGATATTGAAGATATTGTAGAGAATATACCAGATGACTTTGATTGGATAAATGAAGACATAACTGAGATACCAGATTTTTCTATACCACAAGAAGAATTTACTATACCTTTTGAAGAAGATTTTGCTTTTGATGATATATACATAGATGAGCTACCTCCAATAGAAGAGTTTGATATGGAGGTTTTTGAAGAAATGCCAGATATGGAAATGGTATTTTTTGAAGAAGAATTTTCTGAACCAATGATGGTAACAGAAGAAATATTCACAGAAGAATTTGAGGAGGACTTTACTGAATTTCTAGAAGAAACAGGCATGGAAGAAGAATTCATGGAGTTTCTTGAAGAAGAAGGTATAACTGCAGAAGAATTTTTTGAAGAGATAACTGAGGAGGAGTTCGATGATGAACTTACTGAGGAATCTTTTGAAGAGTTTGAGGAGCCATTGGAAGAAGTCTCAACAGAGGAAGAAAGCGTTCAAGAGACTGTTGAAGATGAAAACGAAACAATGGAAGAAAAAGAAGTAGTACAAGATGAAGCAACAGAAGAAGAGAAACCCAATAGCACAGAATCTGAGGAGTCCGAGGTATCAACAGAAGAGAGTGGAGAACAAGAAGATATACAGTCGGAAAAGGTGGACACCAAAGACGGGATTGTTGCGAATGTTAGAGATACCGAGAATAAGTTAAAGAAAAATTTAAAAACTATAGCAAAACAAATAGCAAAAGTAACAAAAGAAACAACTCAAAACTTAACAAAAGAAGATTTATTTTTTAAGAATAATACGTTAGATGCGTATAATAAAACAGAATTTTATAAGTCAAAAGACATATATAATAATCAAGATTTAAGTTTATTTAATCAAATAGACTTAGCAAGTTACAGTCAAGAGATATATACAACTGTAAGTCTATCTAGTTATGTACAGAACGACCCTGTAGAGGTACACACAAAAAAATTAAACGACATAGCTGATAAAAAAAGAAAATTATTAATTGAATTGGAGGCATTAAAACAATGAAAATAATAGAAAAACTAAGCACATATGCGGCACTAATAGGTGTTATAGGAGCTATAGGTGGTGGGTTTTACACATGGGGTCAGTTCAATTTAAGACTAGACCAGATAGAAAACAAAGAGTTTGTAGTCAATGAGACTGTAGATTTAGCACCTATAAAAGATGAAGTAGCACAATTAAAAGTAGAACTAATTGACAGAATAGATGAAGTAGAAGAACAAATACAACCTGTAGATTTAACAAGTGTATTTGCTGACATCGCTGACGTTAGAGAAAAAATTGCTATGATTCAAATTCCAAATATAGATGGATTAAAAAAAGACATCAAAGAAATAACCAATAATCTTTTAGATATAGAAAAGAATATAGCAATTATTTCTAAAGAAAACGAAGTACAAGATTTAGAGCTAGAAGAATTAAAAGTAAAATCTAATAATCCTTTAGCTAATTGACATCATAATATCACTAAGTTCTTTGGCACGGTTTGGGGTCTGACGATTCCAGGCCGAGTCAAGCATCTCCTTTGAGGCAGTCGAGTAGTCCTTACTCTGTAAAGCCTTTATCATATTACGAAATTTTCCTACACCCGCAAATCCCATTTGAAAAATCATTTCACACAAGATTTCCTTGGCTGTGATTGATATGTCATTTATATTATTATTACTACAAAAGTTATTCATACTACTCCAGGCTTGTTCAAAATCTTTATCAAAGATTTCATCAAGTTGTTCTTTAGGATATTCCTTACCTTCTACAAAGTCATCTGTATGTGTAACTTTATGGCCGTACCCTATGGTACGAAATCCAAGGGTATCTTTGTATACAGTATTGCGATAACCTTCATGTAGTTTAATTCTTTCTTTTAAATTTTTCATATATTCCTTAATAAATTTTTTATGTCGTGGTCTAACTTATGACTGTTAGATAAACAATGCCTAATAACAGCAGAAACAGTGTGTCTATATTCATGGTCTTGCATGGCCTCGATAACTTTTTCTGGCTTAACCCAATCATAATTAAACAAAATATTACCATCAGTATTTAAACCTACTTCTAATTTAAATAAGAGAGCCTCGTGCTCTCTTTTTTTATTTGGTTTTGGATTTATTTCCTTCATCTTTTACAAAATTAGGATTTATTTTTGGGTCTAGTTTAGGCATTTTCATTAGCACAGCTATTGCCTGTGCCACTTCTTGATAAGGTCTTGTATACAAATACTTTAGTAATGCAGACCTAGTCTCATCAGACATTATATAATTTTCCATTATTTCTCCTTAAATTTTATTTCACCTGCTATGGCACTGTATGCAGACATATCTACATATGTATCTTTACTTACTGCTCCAAGTTTAGTTCTCGCAATCTTTAGTAAAGCCATTAAAATTGCTACATCATGTGCCTGTATGGGTATATCTAGATAGGCCGACCATAGCCTAGCTATATTACTATGGTTTACAACTTTGTCACCATAATCTCTTTGTCTATCTCCGCCAACTAATTTAGTAGCTTCTGCTAATAGTTCTTTAGTATTCATTAATTATAATTTTTATTTAAGAACGGAACAAGGTCAATTATTTCTGCACCTTCGTTGTCATGCCCATTGTTTTCTCTTTCTTTTTTATATCTTAAATCATCTTCAAACCCTTCAAGACCTTTATCAAAAACATCTTGAGGACTATCACAAGCAAGTTTCATCATTCCTCTTGCTATTACAGAACATATATACCCTTCTTCTGTATACATCCAGTCTTCTTTTATAACCCCACAGGCAAAGCCTTCTTCTGTAGGAGATACAAATAATTTTATTCCTTTAGTAAAATTAACCATTTTCCCTCACTAGTTTAAAAAATACCTTTGCGTCAACTATGACTAAAGGTTCTACTTTATTCATTTTAATTACAGCTATCGGTTCTAAATTTAATTTAGAATTGTGTTTAGATTGTTCCATTATATCATATATACCTTTGAATGTTTCTTTGTTTTTACATTCTATGGAATATGGTATAAGTTTCCTAGCTTTAGGAGAGAGTTTTATATCAACACCACTCTCTCCCATTATAGCACAACTTATATCGTCTTGAGATAAATTATTAAATAAAGAAAGAAGTTCATCACGAACCCAGTTCTGCAGTCGTCTGCCTTTGGCTTTTCTACTGCGTATCTTCACTTATCTCCCTAGGATTATTAAGTTCGGTATAGTATACCCATTTAGGACTCTTCCCTTTAGACTGTTGTTGAGGGAGATATTGCAACTTGTCTTTACCCCAACAAGTAAATTTATAAGGACAGAAACTGCAAACTATCCCTAGCACTCTGTTACCTGTGGGAACTTTACGAAAAGTTTCTTCGATGTCGCTGAAGCAACGTCTAAAGGGTTTGTCCTCGTCTAAAGCAGAGATATTATCCTTTGCTTTATTTATAGCTATGTTCTTATATTCCTCATCCTCTGCAGGAGTATCAGTTACCAACCACTCACCCGTACTCTTATTGATAACAATCCACCCACCAAATCTCTTGTTTTCAGATTCAGAATATAAATAACCTTGCGATAAATATCCAAAGGTATCATCATCTACTATAGATTTAAATCCACCCTCGTCTCCAAACTTATGTTCGAAGGCCCAGGGGGAAGCACTTTTAATATCATAAATAGTATCATCAATATCTATGTCATAAGACCCCAATATTTTGCTGTTACCTAGATTGTAAGATACAGGTTTCTGCGTACTTGTAACATTTACATTAGATGCTTTTAATAGAGTAACAGCTAAAGCCTCTATTAAATCTCCAAATGTATTTCTCATTTTGTTATTATACGGTTGGCTCTCTTGCTCAACACCCTGTTTCTCCATTTGAAGTTGGCACAGAGGCTTTCCTATGTTTGACATTCTTGCTCTAAATTCAGTTTCTCTTTTATCAGTAAACTGTTTTCTAAAAGCATCTTTGCACATCTCTCCAAACTCTTCTATTAAAACGTCATCAACAGCCACAGATTTCTCTGTAGCTGTTTTAAGAAAGGACTGAACCTTTTCTAATATTTGATTATGCACTTTCTTCGAAAGGATTGCCTTCCATATCAGATACCAACTTTGCATCGGTAGCATCAGAAGTATTGTTTTTAGCCTTATTAGATTGTTTCCACAATTCTAAAACATCCTCATTCTCAGCAGTGATAATGTCTTGGAACTTTTGCATTAGCTCCATATCCTCTTTTGAAAACTTAACTTCGTCTTCATTTACTTTGATTTGAGATACATAGAATATGTTACTACCTGCTTTTCTTTTAGTAGTATCTAAAGACAATGTGTGATTAAACATTAACTTCTTTCTATTCTTAAGACTTTGCATAGCCTCGCCTACAGGTGTAAAATTACTACCTGTAACTCTCCATAGCACAGGTTTATGGTCTATCTTTACCTTATCTCCTGCACCTGTAACACCATCAATACTAACTGTACCATATACTAAACGATAACATTTAATATTCTTTTGATGTTCTAACTCAGACTTTGATAACTTATCCCTTTCTTTAAAAGGAACTTTACCACATCTAGTTCCACCACTAGTATCAATAGGTTCGTCCTTCCAATTTTTAAATATAACAGAACGAGTAGAAAATTTATTCTGCTCTGCATCATATTCCATAAACTGAAATGAATTTAAGAATGGTCTAAATATTGCAGGTTTACCATACACCATAGACTCTACACCAGAGTCATATACTGCATAAGTTCCTACAGGTATTTGATTACCATCATCATCCTCTGGCTGTCTATTTATAGTTAGCCTAGGTAATGTGTTGGGGGAGGTTTGACCCTCCTCCTGCCCAATCATTTCCATGATTTGACTTGTACTTAATTTTTCAAAGTTTTGTAATTGTGTATCTTCACTCATAGATACCTCCTTTTTTAAAACTGCTTCTAGCATAAATTTACTCCTTTGTCAAGAAAATTATTGTACATAAGTTATTTTTTTTGTTCTTACAGCAACCAAGCCATAAGATTTAGCAAACCACAACAAATAGCTTTGTAATTCTTCAGAATCACTAACATAAATAGTTGTAGGTCTCTTACCATAATCTATCTTAAACTGATAGATTAATTCTTCTATCTTAGAAAAAGCCATAGCTTCTTCATCATTTACCCAAGAGAAATTATCTTCTTCAAATAAATCTCCTATCGTCAGTATGTCAGAGTGCATTTTTATGTTCCTCTCCCTTTATGGAATGGTATGCAAATTTAATATCATCCATATTGATACTAAACTTCTCGCCACGAACAATAACCTTACTGTTAATGTTCGCTTTGATATTTTCTTCTAAAGTTAAATCTGGGTCAATAAGTTCTTCAACTCCCATCATAAATATTTTCATTGCACCCATATTATTTCATCCTTTCATCTATTATCTTACCTATTGCAAATACCATAAATGCAATAGAACAAGTTACAATTAAAATTAATCCAAGTAAAATATTTGTTATCATACTTCCCTCATTTCTAGCCAATTATATCCTACCTTAACATCTGTGTCAAGGGGAACATTGAAGTCTATATCATAATGTTCTTTCATCATTGGCACTACATTTCTAGCACCCTTCTTAACTATGTCAATAATCATGTCCTCTTCATTTGGGTGGACATCTATCAACACAGAATCATGAATAGTATTAATTAATAGACTCTTCACTTTATTTTGTACCATTAAATTATCTACAGCTATGCAAGTCAATGGTACAATATCTGCAGTAGCAAATCCCTGTACAGGATAATTCTTTACCTGCGTAGAGTTTGAAGATGAACCCCAGGGCATTCTGCGAGCAAATGGAAATGCATACTCCCGACCACTTGGTAGCGACACCACCTTATAGTTTATAGCATCGCTTTCTAATTGGTCGTGCCATTTTGCTATGTCTTTGTACTTAACTAAAAATTCTTTGTAGTATTTCTTTTCAGATTCAGTACCAGACATACCTCCATACAAAGGTTTAAATGTGTGGCCTTTAGCTTCTTGCCTAGATACACCTATCACATCTGCTGTGAATTGATGTATGTCCACTTTATTTTGTATGTCAGCCATACCCTGCCTATCTTGAGATAAGAACACAGCAGTTCTAAATTCTAACTGTGCAAAGTCCATCTCTAATATTTTACCACCTTCCCATCGAGATGTTACAACCCTTCTTATAGGAAATGTTTTACCTCTTGGTTGATTCTGGAAGTTAGGGTCTCTACTAGATAGTCTACCTGTAGCTGTAACACATTGCATAAACTTTGGATGTAAACTTCCATCTTTATTACAATGACTTTTTATACCTTCAACAAAAGTATTTAAATAAGTTTCTAAAGCATTGTATCTAGTAATACATTCTATAAACTCATTTAGTTCTGCATCATCTGTATTAGTCAACTTACCAAGAGTTACTCTATCTGTTTTAAATCCACCCTCTGATACATCAGATACAAAAGAAGGATTTAATGTAAACCCTGCTCTAGCTTTTGTTTCTTCATATATTATACCTGTGCCAGAACAATGATGGCAAGGAGATAAGTTTTTATATGGTTCGCCATTTACTTTTATCTTCTGTATTCTACCCTGTCCACTACAATGTATACATTGATGAGACCTAGTTTTGTAAATAGGCTGTGTCATCTGTGCAACCATTCTTGTAAATTGTGTACGAGATAGTTTAGGTTTTTTCTTTTGCTTTTTAGTTTGTGGGTCTATACCTATGTTAAATGCTTCTGCCCATTTCTTTTTATCTACAACTTTTACACCATATATAAGCCATGATAATTGTTCTGGACTTGCAGGATTTATTCTAGTATCGCCCATACGTTCCCAAATTATAGTATCAATCTTTTCTCTCAATTCATCATACTCAATTTTAAATTTAGTTTCTACATCATGTAATGCATCTAAATCTATTTGAATACCATTCATTTCCATTTTAGTTAAGACTTGTAAAAAAGAGTTCATCATCTTTACTGTGGGAACTAGGTTTCTATTTTTAGCTTGTTTAAAATCATCCACTTGAGAATGATATAGTTCTCTAGTAACAGTTATGTCCTGTCTACCATACTCCTCTACAATCTTAGATGGCATCATTTCAAACGATATACCTTGATTAATAAAGTCCTGTGTCGCATCAGATTTACTACTTAACTTTCTTCTGTTACAACATTCTTTTAATGACAATGCCTTTCGCACACCCCTTTGTAAAACATATTCTCCTATCATAGTATCATACACTTTACCACTATACTTAAACCCAACTTCATACAACCAGGCTAAATCAAATTTTAAATTATGCCCAATCAATAATGTGGTTTTGTCCAATATGTTTTGTACTTTGATGAACGCACCATTGTCTTGTCTTTCATCATGATTAAAAAATAAATACTCATTATTTATTCCTACACTTACTAATTTATTTCTAGAGTTGAAAGGAGATGGGTCTGTCTTTCCATTCTCTCCTGTTACAAAGCTAGTCTCTACATCTACTACAGTTATTGTCATCCGTCATACCTCGATAAAAATGGGTTTATAACACAATCTATACGACCATGCCACCCTGTTATTTTGTTTTTAGAAACACACAAAGTTCGCAAAGTAGATTCAGAGTCAACTGTATTTTGTTGACCTATACCTATAATTAAATCTGCCTCTGCGGCTTTACCTGTTTTAGAGTTCTCCATCATATCAAATGATAGCTCAGTCCTGCCATGTGCCTCGGCAGATGCCTGTGATACAGCTACAACACAACAATCATTACGTTTAGCTATCTCTCTTGCACCTGTATATATGGCTCTGAGTTTTTCATCTGTCCGTGCAAAACTGCCCGATATAGATACCTTATCTAATTGGTCTACAACAAGTATGTCTGGTTTATGTGTCTTACAATGAGAATCTATCTGGTCTAAATCCCAATCTACTGTATCGAGTATCTTTACATTTGATTTTATTTTATTCCATTCTTCTTTTGCTTTGTCCACATCATTTACTATCTCATCTTTAGTCATACCTGTCCAACAGCTAATTAGTCTCATTTGAGTCCTAACTGCAGGTTCTTCATTGACTAAAGCATGAACTTTAGCACCTTGTGATGCAAATCCGTTACGATTTGCGACTAATGACACCCAGAAAGCTGTCTTACCTGTCTCTGGTCTAGCAAAGACAATAACTAAATTACCTCTACCAACACCTTTAACTAGTCTGCGTAAATCTGGTATGTCGCCAAACTTATACTGAGTATCAGCATCAATCTCTTTTATCAGAGTATGTATGTCATCAGTAACAGTCTCACTATCCTCTTGCACTTCATTTTGTACAGAATCTATTAAATTTTGTATAGTAGAAAAATTAGAATCTCCACCATTATAAATATTAGTAGCTTCTATAGCTATCTTGTGTGCCAAACTTCGTTTGTATACAGAGTCTAGTATGTCACTTGCAACATCTATGTTTGGTATATTCTCAGACTTTATGTCCTCAATCAAATTTAAAAAATTTGTTTTTGCGGCTCTTGTTAATGCAGGATTGTAAACATCTGTATGTAACAAAGAAACCTCATCAATATCCAAATCTGTATCTGGATATTTATCATGAGCTTTTTTTATGGTGTCATAAAAACTGCCCACTCCATTCGTAAAAACAGTCTTGCCAACTTTGGACTTGTTTTTGGAATAGAACTCTTTCTTCAAGAGAAGATTTATTAATTGCTTTTCCATTTTTCATCCTTTAAAAAAGTTATAAATTTATAGCTTGTTTAGTGAACAATTCACTTATTGGTAGTATCACGCATTTAGAAGCATTTCTATCTCCAACCATGCGTGTATACTTTTGTTTATATTCGCCAACAATCTTTTTAAGTTTGTCGACTTCAAATATTAACATACAATGATTTACATCACCTTTTGCCAATATCTGAATCCAGTAATCAGATGTGGTGGCATTTATACCACTAGGCTTTCCATTACACTCATACTCTAAGGCAATGTTACCTGTCTTGAACCACCAATCTCTTTCAGTTTTTATTTCGATTTTTTTATCCTTAAACATAGAAGATACCATATCTTCTCGTATCTGTCCATATTTTAAATCGATGTCAAACTTTTTATTCGCTTTTGTTTTCATCATCATTATCCTTATGTCCATACCATTCTACATTACCCACCCCTTGTTGTACCACACAACCAAGGGGAGCATCTTCACAGACAGGGTAAGATGGGCAACCTATATGCTCGTCTATCATATATCATCCTTCTTTTTGTTAAACTTTACTTCTTTAATAAATGTTACAGGATTGACTCCTGCTTCTTCCCAAGGATTTTCTCCTGGCTTTAGTCCAAGCTGTAAGTATGCTTCGTCTATAATCCACTGTTTTAGATTTTCTTTAGTTACCTTTTCAGTTTCTTTTTTATCAAAGATATTACTTCTAAATCCTGTTTCAGAAAATGGCAACTGATATTCATCTGCAACAACAACATACTGTGTGCTTTCGTCTTTATGTTCAATCTCCTTTCTTTTTTTATCATATGCTTTACCTTTAAGATGTGCAGTTTCATCATGAAGTTTTTTATTTGTAAAACCACCCCATATAGTAAGTGGCATCCAAAACTTTTCTCCCGTTGACTCAACAGTAGCCTCTTCTGGATATGATATATCATTAATGATATAGTAGGCAGGCATGCCCACAATCTCTAATTCTGCTTTGTATTTTTTAATCATAAGTCCTTTCTAATCCAATATGCCATATCGTTTTACTAATATACTTCTAACTCTTTCCCACTTGTTTCTAATAAAGTATTCTCTCTTAGTGCGTGGGTCTCTCAATGCTCTCTTGTCTAACTTCTTCTTGAGATGCTTGAGTCTTGTTTTTAGTTTCATATATTAGCTTCCTTATGTCATTGGAATTAAAGTATTTTAAGTCGTCTTCAAGAACCATTACTTGAACACTGTCTACAGTATAGCACAATTTGTTCGCTATGTCAAACGACTTGGTCGTTGCGTCTCTATCCAATGCAACAAAAACTTTATTATATTTTTTTAGATGTGGTATGTAATCATCTTTCAAAGATGTGCCTAACAATGCAATACCTGTAATTACATCTGACACAGCACAAGCACTTGCACAGTCTTCAACAAGTATAGCATCTTTGTGATTGCCACACACAAAAGGTTTTGTATTCTTTCCATAGATAAACCATTTAGGATAGTTATCAGATGTTATAGCTCTGCCAATACCATTGACCACTTCATTTGATTCTCTAATTAAAAATACAACTCTATCTTTTTTTGGGTCATACATAATTTTTGCAAAACCTTTTTGCATTGCATCAAAACAATTATTATTTTTTAAATAGTTTAATGCCCTGGCGTTTGAATGAACCGATGTGAAATAATGTGGTGCACTCCATTTCATTTGATTTGGTAGTGACCGTTCCAACGACAAAAAATTTTTTAGTTCTTCTGGAGACATATCTCTCTTGATAGAACCTTTGATATTACAAGAAGCATGGAAACAATTCCACATTATTTTACCCTCAATATTTCTTAACGTAAAAGTATTCTTATGAAAACAAAAAGGGCAGTCAATCCGAATATCTGTATCGGACTGAACTGCCATTCCATTTATTATTTTTACTTGATAATTATAATCCATATCCCTCTTTCTATTACTAAACCCCACCCTACGTTTAGTAATGCTGTTGACTCCCATTCGATAGAACACTTCCTTTACTACCAGAAACAATCTATTGTGCACAGGTCAACCCCGAACCGAGCTGTATAGCACGGATTTAAAATTTTGTCAAGACCAAAAAAAACCCCCCACTAAAATAGTGGAGGGTTAAGGAGATAATATTTTATAGCTGTATAGCTTCTGGCTTTGGAACAATAAAGGCAATACCTTTTTTTGCCGCCTCTCGCCTTGCCATACCTTCTTGTATAATACTTCTATCAGCAGTAGACAATGCTAAAGCAGTTCCTGTTCCTTCAAGTTTATGACGAACTTCTTCTGCTTCTGGCCATTCATCTGCAACAGCTTCAAGAGTCTTTGCGTTTTTTATAAGTTGTCTATACACTTGAAACTCTTTTTTCATTTGTTCCAATGCTTTGTGCCAAACTAATCTGACAGCCCCAAGTTTATACTTATATTGTGCCAAGATGTCATGCTGTTCTTCAGTAATCAATCTTGCTCTTTGATGACATGACCTATTATTAGAATCATAAGGAACCTCAAATGATAAGTCCTCTGAGTCAAGCCCATTGTCCTCAAAAAATTTAATATTGTATTTACCTATACTTTCTCTGCGGTCTCGCTGTTCTGAATTATAATAGCTTACAGTTTTGCCATTATAATCTTTACCTTCTTCTTCTACAAAGAGATATTTCATAACATCAATACCATTAGATACCATATCTGTATAATACAATGCGATTAGGTCTTCTTTACGAAGTCTGCCAATACTTCTATCAGACGAATAGGAATTCCACGAATCTTGTTCAAAGCTGACGAACCAATCTCGTTCATTACTAGATGAGCCTATGTTTGCTAACTCACTGTCTTTATCAGTGAACCAGAAACATCTCTCTGTTCTAGTAAGACCATAGTTTCTTAATACCTGTGCATCTGACTCTGGCATTAAGTTTGACAATCTATCTTTCATAAATTGTTTTACTTTTGGAATATAATCAAAGAAATCTTTGACTGTTTCCGCAAGTTCATCTAACACCTCTCTAGGTGTGGTAGATATTTTTTCTTGTGCAAGGGCATATAACATAGGCCGAGACACAGTTTGATTTAGCAATAATTTTCTTGCCATGTTTTCTCCTTTTCTGGGTAGTTTTTATACTATGCTTATTGCACATCATATGGCACTACCCAAGCCATACCCACCTTTTGCTTTGCCTACATAACCAACCTTGTCCACCTCGGCAATAAATATTATAAACAGCTTTATTTATAATAACGCAGGGTAGTGAGTCGCCTTCTATATATTGGCAGTTAATAAATAACACTTTCTACCCTTTCCACACACTAAGCTAAAGTATGGGAAACTATTAAACTTACGCAAGGGGTGTGACGGGATTGTCTTTTCTTCACAATCATTCTGTGGCCAACAGACCCCTCCCCTTGCATAAGGTTAAGATACAGGGGGTAATCGATTTACAAGCACAGTGTCCTAGAATACGACTTACAGACGAAACCTCCCCCTGTATGATTATAGTATATACTATTTAAATATTCTGTCAAGTCACCACCAATAGTTATAAGCACAAACTACAAGGGCAACAACAGCTAAACAAAAGATTAGGTATATAGATACAGTGTCCATTAGTTTGCATACCCCACAGGTTTGAGGTCTACAATCCTAGCCTTACCATCTTTAGTTTTCTTGACATCAACAATATACTTTGTTTTATCAGAAGGCACTTCAAGATACTTCAGTGTATTAAAGTTTATTCTCCTGTAATCCTGTTTGTCTTTGTCAAAGACTGTGGCATAAGTGTGTTGAACCCAATCGGCAGTATTTCTTTTTTCGTTTTTCAATACTCTTTTAACACCCTCTTTGGTAGTCCACTTTTTTCTTACAAGCATATCAAATGTGCCTGTTCTCCATTCTCCATTTGCTTTGTGCCAACCACATACAAACTTCTTTCTACCAACAAGAAGTTTTTTAAAGTAAAGTTGAAATGAATTTGTCATTGCAACATGACCACTCACTTCATTTTTTACAGCAGTTTCCATGACATCTCCTTTCTAATGTTTGTGATAGCTTACATTAGCTATCTCTTTGTTCCAACAAGCTCTACAATCTCCACATGAGTTGTCTTGAAATCTTGATGGACAGTCATGACCTATCGGTGGTTTTTTACTATGAACAGTTGAAGTCCACCGAAAAGACTTCAAAGGCTCTCCATCAATCATTGGACTAGATACCCTAACCACCAGATTGTCTGGAAACTTTTTATATATTTTTAGATAGTCTGATACAATCTTTACCTCTCTTGTAGGTAACCAATGTGTAACCTCTGGTGTATTTTGACATACCATGACAATCTTTTCTAACATAGACATATCATATATATCTCCAGAGTCAAACCACCTAAAGTATTCTGACTTGTTGTAGTGTCGTATCATCACAGTCATAGCTGTAACAAACTTGGGGTGTGAAAATGCTTTGAAGCGTTTCATCAAACCTTGCTGAACACTAGGGAACAAATAATTACCCTTAAACGCATAACAGTTGTGGCAAGTAGAACCTTTTACTTTTCTAAGCCTACCACCTGTCTTACAAAGTGAGGCGGGTATATTGTATGTCTTGCAAGGCATTTTACTTGCGTTGCCTAGACTAATACATATCTCCTTTGCTTTTGTCGGCTTCATCTCATGAACACCGATATTATCATTGATATTACTATAAACCATAAAACTAAATCCCATAAATAATTCATTAACTTTTTTCCTTGACATTTTTTGAAAAACATGATAAACGGGGCTACCTGCCCCCGAGGGGTCTATAGTATATTATCTAGTATAGTTTGAGTAAAGTCGTGTCTGCCATTTTAATACCTTTCTAATTGTTTTAATATCTTTGTGATTTTTTGTTTGTAAAATCTATCCTCTGCATAATTATAGAGAAACTCTATTATATAATATATATCAACTCTGTCAACTACCCATGAGTCTACAAGCTCTTGTTTAAACTCTTTGTATGGTTCTCCAAAAGATAATAGTTCTATAAAATCTACAATAGATTCACACCTGGTAAGATATGTTTTTACTTTTGCATTATTTGATTTTGATAAAATATAGTCTTCACCTTCCATAGCTTTGATACCAAATAAATTATTACCTTCAACAGCAAACCTAGACTTACCCCAATTAGATTCATGTATAGCTTGTGCTATAACTAGATTGATTGGTATTCTATCGTAGGGTTGCATATCTGCATTAACTTGTAATGCACATTCTTTTACTTCTTGTATAAATGCGTTTTCTGTTTCACTAAACGGACTTGAGCATAATAATAATAATGTTGCACAAATATGTTTCATAGTCACTCCCTTGCCAAATCTGGATATTCTTTTTCAAAATCTTTTATTAATTTATTAGTTTGTCTATCAAGTTTTTCTAATGGAATACTACCAACTTGATATGACTCCAATAATTCTATAGCTCTAACTAATAATTCTAAATCACTCATAGCCTTATCCTTTCTTTATTTATCGTATGCGTTGATTGGATTTTTTTCTGTAAGCCAATAATGTTTAACTTCATTTGACATACTGCCATCAGCATTTGTTTTAAACACAACTGACATTGTATATTCTACTCTTGCATTTTCTTTTGCAAACTCTGTTCCCTTTTCTGCATTTACAGGAACAGAAATTTTAGCCACACCATTTTTAATTGATGCGTCTCGTTTACCTAAATTAATTTTCATAGCTATCTCCTTTTATTATAGTATACACTTTATTCGATATGTGTCAACACATTATTAGCACACTTCATTTCATTTCATATGATGAC
>VTLG01002889.1_pt1 | contig 15943 bp, 22 predicted proteins | sample 4694571 | NCBI WGS metagenome assembly VTLG01 (sample SAMN12604809, study PRJNA352737) | marine metagenome | biome: ENVO:00000447; feature: ENVO:00000209|ENVO:00000569|ENVO:01000036; material: ENVO:00002151; isolation source: viral sequences binned using virsorter ...
GCAATGTGGTGTTTAGGTCCGCCTTTTAGATGAGAAAACATTTATGGCATTAACAAAAGAAACAAGAATCCAAGCAGTAAGTCTAGGTTGGAGTTAAATTATGGCATTAGAAAGCGCAACATACATTAGCGGGTTAATAGATACTAACCCCGGTGGTTCTGACTCTATATCACAGGGTGATGACCACATACGTTTAATCAAGACAGTATTAAAGAATACGCTGCCTAATGCTGATGAGGCCATGAATGGTATTCATACTAGCGCATCTGAGCCATCACCAAACAGTGCTGGGCAATTGTGGTTTGATACCACAAATAACCTCATAAAGATAAGGAACGAAACTGACAGCGCTTGGATAACCCTTCTTGCATCAGAAGGAAGTAGGTTATTACAAGTTACCCATGATATTGAGGCAACATCAGCCACTATTAGAAGTGATACCTATGTGGATACGGGCTGGTCTATTACTCATACCGCATTATCCACATCGTCTACATTGTACGTTCATGTGGATGGAATGAATGATGTATTCTCCGCTTGGGACGGTGGTAGTAATCATCAATACAGTTACATAAGGTTAGCCAATACCTCTGGAACTCTTATTGTTGGCACTACTGATAATATACTGGTGGGAGATGTAAAAGATGATGGGCATAGTGTTTCTTCCTCGGCAGAGCATGGTTTTGGTTTTTCCCACACATGGAAGGTAACCAGCGCAAACAGGCCCACACCCGATTCTGGTACAACCTACACTTTTGATATATGGACTAAAACACCAACCGCCTCAGGGGGTGGGACTACCTATGTAACTGGTAATATGATGGTTTGGGAGATAGAGGAATGAATACTATAACACTAAGCAACATTCTTTATAATGCCGTTCCCAACGAGGGTTTCGCCATTTATGGTGGAGTAGATGATGAGTCTGACTACATCTCTAATGTTGTTTATAATGATTCATCTAAGAAACCGTCTTGGTCTGTGGTTGAAACTGGAAAAATACCAGAACAGTGGAAAGTTATTAGAGGAGAAAGGGATAACAAATTACAGTCTTGCGATTGGACTGTCCTACCTGATGTACCAATGGATGCCCCAAAGAGAGCGGAATGGGAAACATACAGACAGGAATTAAGGGACATTACAAACCAACCTGATCCATTCAATATTACTTGGCCTACGCCACCAGAATAATGCCTCTTCAACCAATCGACAATTTAGGTCAGGTTGGTATAATTAAGGACACCCCTCCTTATAATATACCGCCAAACGCTTGGTCTGATGGAAATAATGTAAGATTTCTTGATAATGGTGTAAAAAAGATTTCCGGTTATCAGGAGGTTATGCAAACTTGCCCATTTCCTCCATTTAATATAATACCTTATTTAACTGTGGGTGGGACATACTATTGGATTTCCTTTGGGAAAGAGAAAATTGCTGTATGGAATGGTAGTTTATGGACTGATGTAACTAGGCAAACAACAAACTCTCTAAATGGCACTATAAACAATAGTGCTACAACAATAACACTAACCAGTGCATCTGACTTTCCAAGCAGCGGCACAATAGCAATAGGCTCTAAACAGTACGGTTCTGGGAATGATAACTATTATGAAGAAATAACTTATACTGGTAAGTCAACTAATGACCTTACGGGTTGTACAAGACCCGCTGGTGCTGTTGCCCACGATGACGGCGCTATAGTCACCCCCATCGGCACAACTTCTACATCTGATAATGCCTATGCCGCTAATACCCATGATAGGCGGTGGATAGTTACAAACTTAAATGGAATTGTAATTGCTACAAATGGTTATGATTCTCCTCAATTTTGGCCCTTAAACTCAAGTGGAGAGCCTGAGTTGACAGTGCCATTTAGAGAGTTGCAGAATTTTCCCGCTGCATCTGCTATTGCTTCAGGCGCTTCAACTGGTCAGGTAAAAACAATTAGGTCATTTAGGACTTTTTTGGTAGGTTTAAATTGGTCAAATCCAGAAGACAGAACTGATAATGAACCGAGATTAGTTAAATGGTCTACAGAGGCTAGTTATTATTCTGTACCGTCAACTTGGGACAAGGATGATGCGACACTAGATGCTGGTGAATATGAATTATCGGATACCCCCGGAGATATTATTGATGGTTTAGCGTATGGGGATTCATTTTTTATATACAAGGATGACAGTATTTATATTATGAACTATGTAGGAACTCCTTACATATTTTCATTTAAACTTTTGTCTCCGACAATAGGGCTGCTATCTAAAGATGCTATTGCTGAGTTTGAAAGTGGTCATTTTTTCATGGGTAATTCAGACTTTTACTGGAACAATGGACAAACTGTTACACCACTATTGCCCGACAAAATGCGTCGGACAGTTTTTGATGAACTAAACGGTGATAATTACAGAAAGTGCTTTGTTGCTGCTGATTATGTTCGTAATGAAATGCTTGCTTGTTATCCATCTGGGAGTTCTTCGGTTGTTGATAGAGCATTAATATGGAATTGGAAGAATAGCACTTTTAGCCTAAGAGATTTGCCTGATGTATCTTATATAAACAATGGTATAGTATCTATCACCACTGGCTCTCAATGGAGTGCAGAGGCAACTCTAAATGATGCCTCTTTTACCTCTACTGTCCCAGCAAATGGTGGCAACGTAACCGTAGACACTACCGTTGCAAGCCCGACCTTCACGTCTACAGGAACAATTATAATTGATGATGAACAGATAAGTTATACCGGGACAACAGGAACAACATTTACTGGTATAACAAGGGGTGCTAATAGCACTACCGCAGCAGCCCATGCTGATGATAGTGTGGTTAATCAATATACAGATACATGGGATTCTCAAAGCGACCCTTGGGGCGCTACTAATTATGATAATGTTATAAAGAATCTTGTTTTTATAAGACCCGGTATTGTTGCAACAATTACTGGGGCAACGGCTGCTAATCCTGTCGTGGTAACTGCCGCTGGACACGGATTATCAAACGGTGATAGTGTGTTAATAGATCAAGTTGTTGGAATGACGGAATTAAATGGCAATACCTATACAGTTGCTGGAGCAACTACGAATACAATTGAATTATCTGGTGTAGATGGAACTTCTTATACGGCATATACCTCTGGGGGAGAGATTTCACAGCCAAAAATATATAGGGACAACAAGGGTAATAAAGAAGATACCGCTACCATGATATCCTTTATCGAACGAACTGGGCATGATTTGGGCGACCCATCAGTTGTTAAATTTGTTTCCGCCGTATACCCACAATTGGAAGTTAGTGGGGATAATTCTATTAATATATGGGTTGGTCGTCAAATGTCTACAGAAGAGGCTATAACATGGGAAGGCCCGATTCTATTTAACCCAAATTCGCAATCAAAAGTATCTTGTCGTGTCTCAGGAAAGTATTTTGGATTAAAGGTAGAGTCTACTACAGATATAGATTGGAAATTACATGGGGTTGCATTTGAAGTAGAGCCTAGAGGAAAACGAGGGATTAGGGCTTACTGATGGCTTATGGGCCAAAAGATGTTAAATCTGTAAATAGATGGTCGCCTAATCCAGCGCCTGTTGCATCTGAACTATTACCTGACTATTTATTTAATGAGTTAAATAGGGTTGGGGATATTATATTTAATCTTGATACATTTAGATTAGAACCCACAAATAGAGAGCCTGAAAAATCCCGTGATGGTGATATAAGGTATGCAGATGGAACAAACTGGAACCCCGGATCAGGTGGTGAAGGTATATATGCCTATTTTAACAACACTTGGAATAAACTTTCATGAAGGCTCATTTGCTGCCCCCAGAAGATGTTGCTTGTATATGGGATGATGTTGCTCCAATGTTGGCAAATGTTACACAGCATAGCGAAGGAGAGATGGAGCCAGATGACTATCTTGAGCCATTAACGCACGGTGAAATGCAGTTATGGGTTGTGGTTGATGGTGGTTCACTTCATACTGTAATGGTAACTCAAATTATTCCATACCCACAAAAGAAGGTACTCAGAGTAATTGCAATTGCTGGTTCAGAATTTAAAGAACTTCATAGCAGGTTTAATGATATGATTGAGTCATTTGCTATACAGTACGGATGCTCATCAATGGAATTATGGGGCCGCAAGGGGTGGAAAAAACTTTTACCTGATTGGGATGATTCATATATTGTGTTTACAAAAGAACTTACATCGAGGATGCACTAATGGGCGGTGGAAAATACGATTACGCAAAAAATTACGCAAAGTATAAAGCGGGTCAAGTCAGTGATTCTGATTTTGAGAAATATGTAGATTCTCAGGGTGATCTATCAAATGCTTGGAAACTTGTAGATGCCTACAATAAAGGCGAAAATTTAGACAGATTTAAGCCTCTTATATCTCAGAATGGACTTACACCTGCACAGCAAGCAGAATATTGGATAAAGCGTGGCGCTACATCGAAGTCTGCTTTTGGTCGCTCCCATGCTGCTGAAGATGCTGCCTTACATTCTGGTAATTATCAAGGAGGCACTAAAGTTAAAAAAGGTACTGATGCTTATGATGATTATTTCAGTGCAAGTGATACAGGGGATACTAGATTTACAGATTGGTTATCGACCAAAGGGCGAGGTGATAACGGTAACGGTAATGGTGATGATGAAACTCCGTGGGGTAATTTTGAAAACGTATACCATCCCATGCTTGTTCCTGAATATGATGCGCCTCAAGCACAGGATTTATCCAGTTTTGTGCCAGAAAGTAGTCCGTTTGGAGGAGATCAAGGACTTCTTTACCAGCCGTGGACTTCTGACTATCAACAGCAATATGTTCCTGAAAGCCTTTGGAATTACGAGCCACCACAGTTAGATGTTGGGGTTCCAAAATATATAGACAACCCATTTGGTAAATTGGAACTTCCCCCTGATTGGGAAGAGTTGCTTAATGGTGATACAGAGAAAAATAAATCATCATCTAGCACACAACAGCAAAATGGAGCAGAGGGGGCTGAACAGCAGACGGAGCAAGAAAGATTCCAATCAGGGTTGGAAACTGGAACTGGCGCGTATGGGCATAATCCAAATTATTGAGGAATAAATTATGGGTGGAGGAACACAAGTAAGCACATCAAGCACCGCTCCTTGGAAGGGCCAGCAGAAATATCTGTTAAAGGGCTTCCATAAAGCGGAGGATATGTTCAATAAGACTCCTGAGTATTATCCGGGCGAAACACTGGCTGGATTCGACCCGGCTCAGACTGCCGCACAACAGGCAGTAATGGGATACGCTACAGGGCCAAGAACGGCGGGTATGCAGGCTGGCGCTGAATCAGCCCTTATGGGGGCGATGGCAGGCAAAACTCCGTTTAGCGGTGGTCAGATGTCAGACTTACTTGCTGGTAAGGTTGATACTGGTCAAGGCTCTCCTTACGCTGCTATGGAGAACGCTCTTGTTCAGGGAACCATGTCTAACCTGCAAGGTAAGATTCTACCGGGTTTACGGGATCAACAGATGGCTTATCAACCGGGGGGTTCATCTAGGGGCGTTTTGGAGCAAAATAAGGCAATATCTAAGGCGGTTGCGTCCGGGCTAACAAAACCACTAGCACAGATGTATGGGGATGCGTATTCTACCGCCCAAGGAATGAGGCTTCCCGCTGCCCAGATGGGTATAGGACAACAGCAGTATGGGATGAGTCAGTATCCAACTATAATGGGCGCACCTATGGGTATGTACAAGGCAATGGGGGATGTCGGAGCGCAGCGCAGGGCAATGTCGCAGGAGTCCATAAATAGAGATATGGCCCGTTACCAATATCAGAGTACGGCCCCTCAACAGCAACTTGCTAATTATATGAATATGGTTCAGGGTAATTATGGTGGAGAGACTATACAAACAACTCCGGGTCAATCACCGCTCTCAAGCATTGGGCAGATGGCTAGTATAGTAAAAATGTTTTCAGACTCAAGGGTAAAGGAAAATCTAATTCCAGATGGAAGTTGGAGGGGATTGAATATCTACAAGTTTAACTATATTGGAGATGGTGTGCAGCGCAGGGGTGTTCTTGCTCAAGATGTAGAGAAACTTTACCCACACGCCGTAAGCGAGGAGCATGGAATAAAGATGGTTGATTATGGTGCTATATAATGGGTATATTTAAAAATCTATTTAATGTCAAAGATTTGTTTGGCTCATTTAAAAAAAGGCTTACAAATAAGCCTCCTAATCCATCTGATCCAAAATACTGGAAGGATGGCATATTCAATGAGCAAGAATTTCAAAGCGATCAATATGACTTTGACCAAACAAGAAGCCAGCAGGAAAGGGCTAGGGAGATGTATGAGGGTTTTGAGGCGAACAAGCCGAAGCCCAAGGCAGCAACACATCAATATGTTGGGAGATCAACCCCGCATGAAATTTCACTCCTCACCCCAACGCCAGAGGTGGAGTCTGCATCCGCCATTAATCTGCTATCCCCAGAACTAACTCTAAAGAAGTTATTAGAGAAAGAAAATATGTTTAAGGTTTAATTATGGCTAACTCAACATACGGCTGGACTGACGACGAAAAATTAAGGTTTTACAGGCAGCATGGATTCTGGCCTAATCAGGCTAAATTTGACGCAAGCACTTTGCCGGGTGCGCCGAATACAAACACTATTAACACGCCATACACACAAAGGTTGGGGAGCAATACTCTTGGGAGCGGCTTTAGTACGATGCCAAAGAAAAGGGACTTTGAAGGCTTGTTTTCCTTTGACCCCCAAAAGGTTGATTGGAGCGGAAATAAGGCCGCGAGTGATGCAGCATTTAACAGGGCGCAACAGATATACAGGCAGTCTGAAATTCAGGCTGATGACGACATATTCAATAATTTTATGACAATAGGGAATATGCGTACCTCCCGATCCTCATCTGCTGGCTCTGCAAAAATGCTTAGTCCCTCTGATCTACAAAAGATACGAGATGATAAGGGTGTCCAAAATGCTGTTAATTTGATATTAAAGTTTAAGCCTAGAAATAGGAATGAAGTAGAAATGCTGCTTGATAGCGTTCCTAATCCGACAGCCAAACAAATTGCAGCAATTAAATCTACATCAGAGATCACAAAGTACGGTGAACTTGAGCCAATAAGATTCACGGCCCCTGATGGTGTTTCCCATAAAACTATATTTAGATATAAGGGTTCTCCGGGTTACATGGAGGCATTGGCGAAGGGTGGTCAACTGGATACATTTGATACGACTGCTCAGAAAAATGCTATTGTTCAGAGTGTTCAGCGTGATGCAGTAAACGCTTTTAAACAAAACTTCAAAGGAACAAGCACACAGGAACTGAAGGAATATACTGATCGTATTTCTGATTTAAGGGCGCAGTCAGCGGTTCTTCAGTATGCTAAAGATACTTTAAAATTAGACGCTGGTATCAATTATTATGTTGATCCATCAAATCCTGATAGAGTTGTAAAATCTCAGGATGGAACTGTTGAGGATAAAAAGAATAAACAAGATAAAAACCTTGTCCCACTTTCTGGAGACAAAGTATTTAACTTTAATCTAAAACGGCAGCGGGACGATGCCGAAAAGGATGTAATAGAGAAGGTTCAGGCTAGAATAAAATCAAGAGAGATTCTTGGAGATAAAACCAACATCACACAACTCCAATCTCTGATAAATGAATACTTGCAGCCCCTAGTACAGCAGAAAGATTATCTACTTGATAACGATAAAAACACTTATTCTAACTTTGTAAAGAGGATAGCCGATAAACTTGGCTCAAATCAAGTAGAGTCTATGAATAAGGAAAGGGCGCTTAACGAGTTAGGCCGTATGCTTTCAAATAATTCTACTGAGACAGAGATGTATCAGTATGTTAATGGATTAAAAGATATAGGTGCTGAATCTAAGAAGGAACTCAATGATGAAATTGAGTCTATGACAAATGTTCCATCTCCCACGGTAATTCAGGCTGGTAAGCAGAAAATTACAGTACAAACAACTGGAGCGGGTGGGTACAGGGAACTTGACCCCGCTTTGAGAACTGAGGCAGCGGAGGGTTTCTATAAGGCTATTAATTTAAGAAATCAACAGACCGGAGAAACCGTTGTTGCACATACAACCCAAGAGGCGGCGGATTGGGCGAAACAAGGCTACGTTGAAACAAATAGTGAGTTTGATGAATGGAACCCCGGACGAAAGGCTCCATTTTATTATGTTGAAGATACAACGCATCCTGAGAATATCGGCAGAAAGAAAATATGGAATCAGGAATTCTTGGGAGAGCAGGCATTAAAATATACAGACCAAGGCCAAGGCGCTCAAGAGATAAAAGAATACAGTAAGGATGTTGCCAGATCAAAACTGTTTTACAACCAGATAGCGGATGTACTGGATAATGTTGACACAGCGATTGAAACAGGTGAGGGAACTTTAGGCCCACTTGATGAGCAGTTGGTTATTTTAGCGAAAAAGGCGATTGATGAGTCTCAGGTTACGGAGGGCGAGTTCGATAACTTTGTCCAAAGAAGAGGTTGGGGTGAAAGTTGGAACGCTCTTTACAATAGCATAAAATCTGGTGCCTCTCTTAGTGGGGAGCAAAGGCTCTCAATTTATGAATTGGCTGGATCGCTCTTAAAGAATAAACAGCAGATTGTTGTTGATGGAATGGATTGGAGGAGAGCGCAAGCGGATAGGCAGTGGGAAGGCTCTGGGTTAGGTGATATGCTTTATCCCGATTATGAATCATTGAGAAAATGGAAGCCAGTAGATATTGATAGAGGTCGCCCCTCATTTAATACAGGCTCTGGAACAGACAGAAGCAGTGTATCTTTGGGTGTTGGGTCAACAAGCGGAGACAATGTTGTTTCTCCTGATGCAGTCGCTGTCCCTAAAGTCCAATCAGACGGCACACCAAAAAAGAAGAAAAAAGAAGAAACTTTCTGGGATTGGTTAAACCCTTGGGATTGATTAATAATGTCTGAAGATAAAAGAAAATATACATTCAGGTTCCCACCCGGAACTGGACAAGAGTATGAACTTGATGTTCAGCCCGGATTCTGGAACTTATCTCCACAGCAGCAATACAATATAGCAGTAAAGAAAATAAACTATCCAATTAAGGATAGGGTTCTTGACCAACTTGTACTTGCTAATGATGCTGTATGGTTTGGGGGAGGTTCAGAACTTGGGGCGCTTATATCGGCGCTAAAGGACGGGATCACGGGGGAGGGTTCATTTAAGGAAGACTTTGATGAAAGCCTGAATAGAAATATGAGGGCGCACGATGCCTCAAAATTCAGGGCTAGATTAAACAATCCTCTTGTTTCAGGAACTACAGAAGCCCTATCTGGCCTTACCGGAGGTATTGGAACAACCGGAGCCATCCAAACCGCGCAGAAACTTGCACCAGCGGGTATGGATGTAGGGGAGGCGTTAATAAAATCATTGTCAGGCTCTCTTGGGAGGCAAGCAACTGTTGATGTGGGTACGGATGCACCTGTAGTTAGCAGGGTTGTTGATGCTGCAAGACCATACGCTTATTCAAGTGCTGGTGGCGCTTCTGGCGCTTACATGGATGCTCCTGTAGATGAGAGGGGTCAGGCAGCAAGGGCGGGTAGTGTATTTGCTCCCGCTTTAAATGCCGCAATTGATGTAACAACAAGAATGCCGGGGTTTGGTAGAAGGGCTACTGCGGGAATTAAAAATTATATTAATCAAGCAGATCAAACCTTTGCTGAAAAGGAGGCTGTAGAGTCTGGGGCCAGAGCATTAATCAGAGATGCACAGATTGCGAATAGAGGTGCAGATTTGCCACAGGATGCAACCGTACCAATGCCTAATGTATCAGAAGGTGATATGATAGTTGATGCTGTAGGGCCACAGAGCCAATTATTGCAGCGGTTTGACGAGGCAATGAATACTGGCACAACAACCATGACTAAAGATATAGTCAGGAATGAGTTATTAGATAGGGAGGCCGGTGCTGCTGGAAGGAGGTATGATCCCATAGTAGAGGGTGTAGGTGTAGGGACAAGTGGAACACAAAGATTAAGAAGCACTTTGCCAGACCTTGAGGCCAATAGAAATTCCCTCTGGGAAGCATATTATAATGGCCCTCCTATAGACATATCTAATAGATTTAGAAGTATAATAAAAAGAAACCCAACATCTAGAAAACAATTCAATACCATGTATAAAAGGATTGTTGATAAATACAACCTTGAGAACAGAGGTCGATCTCCACTTGACTACGCCCCAGAGACTCTTGACGAGTTTTTGAATGGTTACAGGAATATAACTAGAGGGCAGAGAGATACATTCACTAGGGCTGGATGGAAGGTAACACAGAAAACTGTCAATGGAAAGACAACTTACAGAGCGACTAATGTAGGTAACCAAGGCGCAGACAGAAGGATGATGGTCTTGTTTGATGATGAGTTGCAGACCCTTATAGATAAGACAGAAGGGCGCGGGGCTGCTCCATTAATAGCAGCGAAGAAAGAATGGGATAGACTTCTACGGCGTGATCCAGCATTCAGAGATGCAAAGAAAGCATCATCTGAAGTTATTAGCGTTCAAAATGCAGAGGTTGCCGGACGCAGAGATATTAAACCTACCGTATCAGGAGAAACTTTTGCAGAAAGCGCAGCATTAGATGTCGGAAGTGAGTCTCCAATACCAAGAACACGGGCGCAATCAGATGTTTTCAAAGCATCCGCTGTTGAGGGTATTGAGCCTAAGATTACAGGACAATCCGCATCATCACTTCTTGATGACCCAAGAACTATGTCTAAAGTGGAAACCCTATTTGATGATCCAGAGTTATACGGGGCTTACACAGATACATTAAGCAGACAGCAAGCCCAAGAAGTTACAAAGGCTGCTGCTGGAAAGACCAGAAGGACTCTTGCACAAGAGTTTGCAGAGTCTGACTCTTTATTGGATAAGGTTGGTCATGTTGGTAGTAGGGCTGCTGAGTTAGGTTTCTCGGTTGCTTTTGCATCTGCAAGAATTCTGGATAGGCTTACTGCACAAGGTAGGGCTTTAACCAATAAAGATGCTAGAGATGCTTTTATTAATTTAGTTACATCTGAAGGGCCAGCAGCCCAAAGAAACCTAGATTTGTTGCGATCCAAGGTTGGAGAACTTACAGCAAAAGATAGGAAAATACTAGATAAGGGATTGGTATTATACTGGAATGCGCTTACTTCAGCGCCAAGAGAGGTTTCTGCTGATATGGGACTCTGGGATATGGTTCCATGAGGGCGTTATTACTATCGCTATTGTTATTAATTCCAATAGCCAATGCTGGCCCTCCTCCGGGTGGTCAAATGCGTATGATACCATTTAGAGCATATTGCCACCCAGACGAGAACCTTATGATCGCTGCTGTGATGAAATCATTTGGGCAACACATTGCTATGACTGCTGATGTTGCTGGTGGAATGATGACGCTATATGTATTTGAAAACCCGGATGATAAGAGTATGTCTATAATGGCAACCAGTAGAACTTCCCCTCCGAAGGAGAGTTGTCTAATATTTTCTGGGTCAGGTGTAGAGCATTTCATAAGGCCAACCATGATGCCCCCTAGAGACACGAAGGATAGGGAGACATGAGTGAGGTAAGCGATCTGGAGATTGGCAAACTCATCCAAAAAGTTGATAGTCTTGAGTCTGTGGTTAGGGAGCAGAATGACAGATTGGACAGGCTTGACCAGCAACTAGAACGCACAAGAGGTATAGGTATAGGGGTAGTCCTTGCTACTGTAGGACTGTCAGGAATAGGTGGCTCATTATTTACGAGGTGGTTAAGCGGATGAACGTAGACGCAAAATTTTTTGGTGCAATATTATTCCTTATAGCGCAGACAGGTGGCGCTATCTGGTGGGCTTCTGGATTAAGTTCGGAAGTAGATAGGTTAGCGGGTATACAGGGTGAGGCTATCCCTGCTTTAGAGGCAGAGGCAGTACAATGCGGTAAGGCCATACACGACCAAGGCCAGCAGATAGAAAGAATAAAAGAACTAACCGCCGAAACATCTGGCCTTGACGTGTTAGCATTCAAAGTGGAGGAGTTACGCAAGGAAATTGCTGGGCTGAGGCAAGTTGACAAAGACATTATGACCCAGCACGAAAAGATATTTGAGTGGATGGCAAACTCTAGCCCTATGCAGCAGAAGGGTAACCCCTATAACTAATGGATAGTAGATTCTTAATCGGTATCGGCATTACCCTTTTAGTTCAGGCTGCTGGTATCGTATGGTGGGCATCCAGCCTTCAGAGCGCGGTACAGCACAATGACTTTCAGATAAAGATGATGAGTAAAGATGTAGACAAGAATTCATCTTTTGTAGAACTCTGGCCTGCTGGAAAGTGGGGTTCTGGAAGCCTGCCTAGCGATGTAAAGCAAGACCTTAAAATAGAAAGGTTAGAAATGCAAGTGGGTAAATTAACTGATAAAATATATGGGAATGGTGAATGAATCATTTATACGATGTTCAGATGACTTGGTGGAGCCATGCAAGAGTGGCATGGAAAATGGCATTAAGATTATTTCTTTTGTCGTTGATTGGCTTGGTTCATGGGTTGTTACCTTTTACATTTATATCCACAATGTCTAATGGCATAAAGAAACTGAGCGAAGATGTCACAGAATGACAATCACAGATGCAGCGCAGAAAAAGGTAGACCAGACCTTAAATGGCGAAGGTTTCTTAGGTATATTGTTAGAAGGTGGAGGATGTTCAGGCTACAGAATAAGGCTATCGCCCACTGGAGATATACCAACAGATGCGACCATGATTTCAGAAACTATATACTCTGATTCTACCTCGCTAGACTTACTTGGGGACGCTGTTATGGATTGGATAGATGATCCCTTTAGGCCCACATTTCATTTCACCCCCCCAACGGGGGCATCTTCTTGTGGGTGTGGTAGTAGTTTTACATTATAGGAGGTAGTATGAGCAAATGGAAAGAGTTAAGCGCTGGAAAGAAAAGGTTTTGGGCAGCGGTAGGTATTATCGTATTGGTTGCTATTGTGCATCAGGTTTTCTTCTCGTAGGATGCACGACAATAAAGAAAGCAGGGATTACCTCGATAGCAGCGGGGGGCGGTGCACTTGCGGGGAGTGTATTGAGTGGGGGTGCCCTTGCGCCGATGGCAGGGGCCACAGTGACTGCCTTTGCGGCAGATGTGGTGACGGAACTGAAGACCCCCCAAAAAATCACACAGGGAGGTGATATGAATTGCGCTCCTGATAATTTTTGGACATTGCTAGGCAGCCTAATCGAGATGGGCGGTTGGGCTTTAATATTGATAGTAATAATTCCCATGATTTTTTCATGGTTATTGCCGGGGCCGATAAAGTTTAAAGGACGTGATAAGAATCCGGGCAACCCATACCTGAAATGAGGAAGCCGACCCTCTGTGTCGTCACATGGAGGGATATACTATCTTGCTCTGGGTGGGAAAAAGAAAGCGAAGTTGAGTGCCCTACTATAAAACAAGTGGGCTGGCTGGTATCAAAAAATAAAGATACAATAAAAATAGCCTCTACACTCGACCCTAATGACTCGATCAATGGGGCGAAGGTAGGGGCTTTTTCTTTTTATGGTATTACTGCTTTTCCTTCCGGCTGCGTTCTATCTGTTGAACGTATTGATGAAGGGTCATCCCGTTCTGATCCGTAAAGACCTGCGCCCATGTTCGTCCTGAAGGGGCTGCCTGATCCTTTCTCTTCCAACAGAATCTAGCAAAGCATAGAACCCTATGCTCTTGCTCTTCCTCGTACTTTTTTAGACTTTCCTCGTCCAAGAATCTTCCTCTGCGTTACGGCTCTGATTGAGTCATAATAACCTTCCCCATCCAGACCCTCTAATATTATAATACCCCTCCACCACTGGTACTCTGTATCCTGACACCATGACTCAGTATAGTTAGGGTGAGAGTAACACCCCACTGATAGGCCGAATATCTTTTGACCATCTGGGCGTGTCTGTTCAGCATGGTTGTATAGATGCGAATGCCCTTGAACAGCAGAACAATGCAACTTACTAATCATTGTGTTCCCTATATGGATGGAACTTATGGGCCTCCCCGCAACGCCGGAGGTGAAGTAATGGCTGAATGATATACCCTTAATAGTAACACATTTTTTAAATGGGGTTACTTTCCAACCATGAGCCTCATACTCTAGGTCGAACATACCTATAGCATCCTCTAATTCCGGTGACGCATTTATAGCCCTTGTGATCCTGTCCTCATGGTTACCCAGAGTCATGTACAATTTGGGGTTATATCCCCGCACTTTATAAATGGGCGTTAATAGTTTGTCTTGAGCGTCTAGCACTGCGCCAATATCCTTCTTGTACCTTCTCCCCTCAAAGCCTTTTGTTCCCCTATCGTAAGAGGATAGGCTTGGCATATCTGCCATGTCTCCTATACAAACAACAGCGTCTGGTTTCTCTCTTGCAATAAATTTACCTAGCGCGGTAAACCTATCGTTATCGTAGTCAGGATGGGCGTGTGGGTCGCCTATTATTAATAAATTCATAGGGTGTCTGGCCCCCTCAACTCCTCAGAGAATTGAAAATCCTCACCTTCTGGGTGTCGCTCTACAATCGACTCGACCAAAACGTCCTCACTATCTTTTATCGCTTGAGTAACAGTTGCCACCCCCTCATCTGTAAGATGATTCGCTATTATCTCACAAATGTTTTCTAGCAACTTCATGTAATCACTATCTATGACAGACGCAAATATAAAGTCACTTAGAGCGTGTTGTAGTATCTCCCTGTCTTCATCCATCAGCCTCCTCCTTTATGTTTGGGTTTATTCTGGGATCAAAGAAATCAGCAATTGTGTGGTATAGGGCTATTTCATGCAAAGCCCTTCCACGGTTTAAATGAGAATGATTCTCAATTGCATTTAAAATCTTCTCCCTGTACTCAGGGGAGTTTGTCAGTCTATTCGCCAATACGATGATAGCGTCAATATTTGACAATACCGCTGACATAATAGCGATTGCCTCAACATCAGATTTAGGTTCTTTTTGCACGTTTTTTTCTCTTCATGTTTTTAAGTCTCTGGTACACAACAAATGCACCCCTAAAGGCTAAGAAATTCTCATTAACCTCGTCTGATCTCTTCTCTTGATACTTACCTGTCTTTTTGTCAAACCTCAACACATAAGTGCAGTCAACCTCGCGACCATATATCAATTCTACCGCCTTGGCATAGGCAGCGCATTGAAGGTGATGCTCTGGGTAGACCCTTGCTGATGTCTTAAAATCTATAACGCAAAACTCCTCATTAATTTCCGCTACAGCGTCAACAGTGCCAGCATACTTTAACTCTGGATGGTAAACCATTTCCTCAGAAGAGTAAAACCTGACATTGTTATCTCTAATCCAATCTTTAAAGGAGTTAAAACACTTCTTTACTATAGGGTGTTTTGGGTCAAACTCTTCACGGTTCATTTGCCCCTTCGTAAGCCTCTGCTTTATGTACCGACTTATGTAGTGGTGAACCTCTGAGCCAATGTCAGCAGCCTCGCTTGCCTTTCTGCTGGATGCCTGAGTCATATCCTTTTGGAACTGGTCAAGTGATGTTGGTGCCCCAGTATCTGACAATGGCAGAGTAAACAGGGGGAGTTTTATATTTGTGTCTGCTAACTTATCACACGGTATAATTTTCTCCCTGAAATACTTGCCAGCCTCAGAGGCAGCCCAAAATGTAAGGGCTGGCTTAGATATAATATTTAAAATTTCGGTAGCGGATGGTATAACCTCACCGCTTAGTCGGGTATACTCATGATCCACCGCTATAAACTGTAGATGCTCAGTTTCCCCATTATCGAAATTTATCTCTTTAATCATGCCTATCTAAGCGCCTCCGGTAAATCATCATTACCACCACCACCACCCCCACCACCTCCACCAACACCTCCATAC
>VTLG01004663.1_pt1 | contig 15941 bp, 25 predicted proteins | sample 4694571 | NCBI WGS metagenome assembly VTLG01 (sample SAMN12604809, study PRJNA352737) | marine metagenome | biome: ENVO:00000447; feature: ENVO:00000209|ENVO:00000569|ENVO:01000036; material: ENVO:00002151; isolation source: viral sequences binned using virsorter ...
CGTGTCAACATCACAATCGAAACCGACGAAGATGACCTTATTGGTGGGTTTCGCCTTGTTAATGGTAACACTGTATGGCATAATGGACCAGTTATCGAAGCACTGGAAAGGGGAGCTGTCCTCCTTTTAGATGAAATTGATTTAGCATCTAATAAGATTCTTTGCTTACAACCTATCCTTGAGGGTAAAGGAATATTCCTTAAGAAGATAGGTAAGTTTGTGCAACCTGCACAGGGATTTAATGTAGTTGCAACTGCTAATACAAAGGGTAAAGGATCTGATGATGGAAGATTTATAGGAACTAATGTTCTTAATGAAGCATTCCTTGAGAGATTCCCTGTAACCTTTGAACAGGATTATCCAGCACCGTCAGTAGAAACTAAGATTTTAGGAAGGGTTGCATCTACTCTTGGAGTAACAGATACTGATTTCTGTAAGAGATTGGTAGACTGGGGTGACATAATTCGCAAAACGTTCTATGATGGGGGTATTGATGAAATTATTAGTACTCGTCGTTTAGTGCATATTCTACGTGCTTATAGCATCTTTAATAATAAGGCAAAGGCAATAGGAGTCTGTGTTAATAGGTTTGATGATGAGACCAAACAGTCATTCCTTGAGTTGTATGATAAAGTAGATGTTGACTTTGACATCTCTGCCTGATATAATGGAGGAAATGAAATGGCATGGTGGCTAGCGTATGAGGAACTTTATGGTGACATGGACAAGGAGTATCCCATTATGACTAAAAATGATGATGTGACAACTTTAGGTGGTGATGAGACTATTACTTTTACTGGTATGAGTACTGCAATTGGAGCAGCAGATACTATAAACATAGGATCTCCTATATTTGGTTCTGCTTCACCTGATACTTTTGATGTTGGAAACATCTATTCTGGGGTTGTGGGTGGTCTAGGTGATGATCATATTGTTATTAATAGTGGTCTTGCTAATACTGCTTATGATGATCCTAAGTATTATGCATCTCAGGATACGAGTTATTGTTACAATTTTAGTGATGATCCCTATCCAACAATTGGTGCTTTACATAGGGGTGCTGTACATGATCCCGGTACAGAACAGGATAAACCAAAACCAGATTTGAAGAATGCATCGAATCATAAGTATCAAGAAGATAAAGGTATTGCAGATCTTAAATCTTATGTTGCTTCTACTTATCAGGGACATTATACTAATAAGAACTCTGATGTACAAACCCTTGATCTTATTCACTCTGTAGGTGATGCTGAGTCTTTTTGTCGTTCTAATGCGCTTAAGTATTTGAGTCGTTATGATAAGAAGGGATCGGCAAAGAATGATATATTAAAGGCAATGCACTACTGTTTACTCCTTTATTATTTTAGCGGCAACACTCAAGAACCCGATTACACTAACACTCGTTATGAAACTTTCTGATAAAACTCTTTGCTTACTTAAAAATTTTTCGACTATTAATCAGTCAATTCTCTTTAAGGAAGGAAGTAAACTTCGCACTATGAGTGTGATGAAGAATATCCTTGCAGAAGCAACGATTGCTGAAGAGTTACCCAAGGATTTTGGGATATATGATTTAAATCAGTTTCTTAATGGAATGGATCTTTTACAGAATCCAGAACTTAATTTTGAAGCTGATAGTTATGTTGTGATGAAGGAGGGTAGAACGAGATCAAAGTATTTCTTTGCAGATCCTAATGTTATTATTAGTCCTCCTGAGAAAGCAATTGAACTTCCAAGTGAGGATGTTACTTTTGATTTGAGTATTCAGCAGTTGGATAAGTTACTTAAGGCAGCTGGTGTTTATCAACTTCCTGATTTATCTGTAGTGGGTGAGAATGGGGTAGTTAAGATTCTTGTACGTGATAAGAAGAATGACACTTCAAATAATTACTCTGTTATTGTGGGAGAAACAGAATCTAATTTCACTTTCAACTTTAAGGTAGAAAATATTAAGATACCATGTGATCCTGCTTCAGCAAGGGTTCTTCCTAATGATTATGAAGTAGTTGTTTCACAGAAATTATTATCCCGGTTTACTGCTAAGAGTCATGATCTTACATACTTTATTGCATTAGAACCAGATTCTGTATTTGAATGAAAAAAATAGATCCAAAAGAATATATGCAAGATGGGTGGGATAGTTCTCCTCATCTAGCTGTTCATCCATATAAAAGAGGTTCACTCCATAATAAGGTGGGTATGACTATAATGTGGACATACTATGTTATTTTTACTACTATGGTCATTAGATTAATATGGGTTCTTAATACCAGATAATATATACTATAGATAAGGATTACTTAAATGAAAGTTATTGACAATTTTTTATCTCAAAGAGATTTTGTAGAACTGCAACAAGTAGTTGCAGGTAAATATATTCCTTGGGCATATAACGATGATATGGCCAAAACAGGTGATTCCTTTTATTATTTTAGTAATTTTTCAAAAAGTTCAGATAGAAGATTACTGGAACGAAATTTTTATTTAATGGCTCCAGTAGCTGAAAAATTGGGTCTTAAAAGGGACGGTCAAGATCCTTTGGTCCCTGTTCAAAATTATCCTGAATTGTATGAGGTTAGATCTTTTTTAATACCTAAAACGTTTTTTAAGAGAGATATGGGATTTACTTCTACAACTCTTGATCCTAAAGAGGGATATGAGACAGGATTGTATTTTATTAATACTAATAATGGATATACTGTAATTGAAAAACCAGGAATGCAGAATAATGAAAAGGTAAAGAGTGTTGAAAATAGGATGGTAATATTGAGTAAAAATGAGAGAGTATCCCATTCTACTTGTACTAATACTAAAAGAAGACTTTTCATGTACTTTAATTATGTTATAGGATCTGCATTTCCTATTCGTCCTCATGGAGGCGGGGTTCTTTAATTAATGTATAATATAATTGATAACTTTTTACCAGAGTATCAATTCAAGCAAGTCCAGTCTACTTTACTTAGTAGTGATTTTCCTTGGTTTTGGAATCAAGGAATTTGTCATTCAGACGATCCTTTCTTTCAGTTTTATCATTGCTTTTATCATATAGATCGTGGATATAGTGAATATGGATCATTACTATCTTATATTGAATCTAAATTAAACTATAAAAAGCTTTATAGAATTAAATCAAATATAACCACTCGTACTTTATTTCATAGAAAGACTGGATATCATAATGACTATAATGATATGACTACATCAGTTTTTTATATTAATACTACTAATGGATGGACACAATTTAAAAATGGTGATAAAGTAAAAAGTGTGTCTAATAGGATAGTAACCTTTGATTCTAATTTAATACATCAGGGAGTAACTACTACTGATGAAAAAAGAAAAGTTGTAATTAATTTTAATTATTTGTTATGAATGATGAATTTCTTTGGGTTGAAAAATACCGTCCAAAGACTATTGAAGATTGCATTCTCCCAGAGAATATTAAGAAAACCTTTAAAGAATTTCTAAATAAGGGTGAAGTGCCAAATTTACTTCTTGCTGGTCCTGCGGGGTGTGGTAAGACAACAGTAGCAAAGGCACTTTGTAATGAGTTAGGAGTAGATGTTTATGTCATCAACGGATCAGACGAAGGACGGTTTCTCGATACCGTTAGAAACAACGCAAAGAACTTCGCTTCAACAGTCTCTCTCTCGTCTGAAGCAAAGCATAAAGTCATCATCATCGATGAGGCAGACAATACCACTCCCGACGTACAACTCCTTCTTAGAGCGAGTATTGAGGAGTTCTCCAGAAACTGTAGATTCATCTTCACTTGCAACTACAAGAATAAAATTATCGAACCCCTCCATTCCCGGTGTGCTGTGGTCGAGTTCGGCATCAAAGGCAAACAAAAACAAGAAATTGCAGCCGAGTTCTTCAAACGACTTAACGGGATCTTGGACAGTGAACGGATTCAAAGTGATAAGAAAGTCCTAGCACAACTCATCAACAAACACTTCCCGGACTGGAGAAGAGTCTTAAATGAATGTCAACGATATTCTGTTGCCGGTAAGATAGATAGTGGTATACTGGCTCATTTTAGTGATGTAAAAGTCAATGATCTCATTAAAAACCTCAAGGAAAAGGACTTTCCGCAAGTACGTAAATGGTGTGTCGATAATCTGGACAATGATCCTGCTGTACTTCTTCGTCGCATTTACGATAATCTTTATACATCCTTGGTCCCTTCTTCTATTCCTGCTTCCGTGCTCATTATTGCTAAGTATCAGTATCAGATCGCATTCGTCGCAGACCAAGAAATAAATCTTTTAGCATGTTTAACGGAGATTATGGTTGATTGTGAATTCAAATGAGTTTACAAGATTATATTAAAGAACCACGTAAAGATTGGAAGGATGATGATTGGTTACAACATGCTTATGTGCAGATGCATAATCCATGGATAAGTGAAGAGGATAGGCAATACTGGAGAGATAAAGCAAGAGAAATACAAAATGGATAATCTTCGTTCTTTGTTTGCCACTCCTCTTCTTCAATCTTATCTTCCAGTACAGGATAAGATATTAAAGTTTGTAGAATCTCAAGAGTTTACTTACCATAGTAACGGGTATATTACAGCAGAGGATCTTTTAGATCATCCCCAGATGGCAGCTGTAAAGGAATGTATAACTGAAAGAGTTGGGGATTTTCTTTATGGTGACTGTGGTATTGAATATAAGATGGAACTTGAATTAGTATCTTCTTGGGCAAATTTGCATAAGAAAGGAGATTTTGCCCAGGTTCATGCTCATTACAATTCTATAATTAGTGGAGTATGGTATTTGACAACAACTCCAAATACAGGTAAATTTGTTGTACACTCAGATCACAAATTGTTTGGAAACTTGCTAGATTTCCCTAAAAGGGTGTATAATGAATTCAATGGTGACAACTATTCATTTACTCCTAAAAGTGGAGATCTTCTTATTTTTCCTTCTACATTAAAGCACAGTGTCACTCACAATGAAGAAGATATAGATAGATTTTCTGTTGCTTTTAATTATATGTTGAGGGGTGATGTTATTAACGGAAGAAATACTTCCGTAAAATTATGAGTACTTTTATGGCAAAAAAAGACAAAGCAGCAAAACTAAGAGCCCAGGTTAAATCTAGATGGTATTATATTTTCTGGGGAACTTGTACAGTTGCAGTATGTGCTGGACAAGTTTTAGTTGGAAGTGGCTTCCGTAGAATGGCAGAAAGTTTGGATAGAGTATTAGATGCTCCTATACAAATGGATATAGGTATTCCTAGACCATCATATGAACATCAATGGGAAGATCATCCTATGCTTATAAGATGAAAGACCTTCGTAAAGCATTGAAGACCCCTCTGAGATATCCTGGAGGTAAGTCTAGAGCAGTAACTAAAATGGATCAGTATTTTCCTGATCTAAGAAATTATGTTGAGTTTCGTGAACCTTTTCTTGGTGGAGGTAGCGTAGCGATACATATTAGTAAGAAGTATCCTCATTTAAAGATTGTTGTTAATGATCTTTATGAACCTCTTGTAAATTTTTGGATGAATCTCCAAATGTTTGGGGTGGAAATGAAGGACCAATTATTAGATTATAAACTTACACATAATGATCCAGATTCAGCAAGAGAATTATTTAACAATTCCAAAGATATATTGGGGAAGACTAGTGAGTCACCCATTGACCGCGCTGTGGCTTTCTATATTGTTAACAAGTGCAGTTTTAGTGGTCTCACTGAGAGCTCTAGTTTTTCACCTCAAGCTTCCCGGAGCAATTTTTCAGTACGGGGGATTGAAAAATTACCTGGATACTCTGAAATAATTTCTAATTGGCATATTAATGGATACTCCTATGAGTATTTGTTGAGAGAGAATGTTCATGATGGAATATTCATGTACTTAGATCCTCCTTATGATATAAAGGATAATCTTTATGGTAAGAAGGGATCTATGCATAAGAATTTCGATCATGATAAGTTTGCTGAGGATTGTGATGAGCATAGTATTCCAATGATGGTTAGTTATAATTCAGATCAGTTGGTAAGAGATAGGTTTGAAGGATGGAATGCTGCTGAGTTTGATTTAACATATACTATGCGTTCAGTGGGTGAGTATATGAGGGATCAAAAGAAAAGAAAGGAATTAATATTAATGAATTATTCTAATGAGTCGGAGGCTATGGCTGCATGACAAGTCGTGAAAAATTAGATAAACTTCGTTGGAGGACAAATCAAAAGTCTGAGAACATTGTTTTCTATTCATATAAGATGAGTCAGCATGATCATATTAATGATCATGAATTTAAGCGTCTTAAGCATAGTATTGCATCCCTAAGGGAGTTTAATAATGAAGTATCTGTTTATCTTTTTTGTGACAAGCCTAATCTTGTTCCCGATCATTTTAAGTCTGAGTACTCTGTATTCATAAGACCGTTTGTTAAGGGATTTGATCATCATATGTTGAGTGCATGGTCAATTCATAGATGGTATAATCTTAAGTCATTCCAGAGAAGGGATTGTAATATCCTTTATCTTGATTCAGATACTCTGTTTTATGATGATGTCCAATATATTTTTGATACTTATTGCTATTATGATGTATATGGTAGAGAAGAGTTTGGTTTTAGGTTTGATCCCAATACAGGTGGAGGTAAAAATATAAGAGTATCATTGGATAAAGTTGATGAAGCTATCTATGATTTGGGTGGAAGAGGTGCGATATACAAGTATTGTTGTGGGGTGATGTTGCTTAATAATAATGTTCATAATTTTATTATTGAGAGTTTAGATGAATTAACGGAGTTGATGAATGACTTTAAAAGAAAGGAACAATTTTATCCTATTCCTAATCCAAGGATTGTGGATCAGTATGCTATTTGGACTATACTCAGCCGTCTTGAAATAATGGGTGGGTTATTTGGTATCCAGGATGTTACAATGGGTTATAAAGAACAGAAACATCAAGAGCATTTTAATCCTGTTGTGCTACACTATACTACGAAAGGCGAACAAGAACTTGCTAAGTCTGATGAGAAATATAATGATCTCATCAGGGATGTTGATGCCTTAAGTGAAGACATTGATCCTTATTCTAAATTATGACCCTTACACGATTAGAAAATCCTAAAACTCAGGCTTATTATGAGATGAAGGAGGAAGTTTTGAATGTTAATTTTCCTTGGTATTGGAGTGAATTGGCAACTCCTGATCTTAATAGTGGAGAAGATGAGCAAGATTTTGGATATTATAGTCATAATTTATTAGCACCACCTGAGAGAGAATTGGGATTAAGAAATAGACAGTATTATTCAAAGCCAATATCTCCTTACTTAGAGAGAGTGCATGATGTTGTATTAGATATTTTATATCATAACGATATAAAGGTTAATAATTTTTATAGGATGGCAATAAATTGTGTGCATCCTACAGGAAGTAATAAATTATCTGTTCTTCATAAAGATCATGATATCCCTCATAATAATATGATAACTTATCTTACCGATCCTGATGGTGGAGAGACTGTATGTGAGGGTGAAGGTTTTGTAGGACAAGAAGATGATGTTATAGTAATGGATGGGTGGCATCATCATAGACCACCTGCTCGTAAACGTAGAGTAGTGATAGTGTCCACTTATGCTTGAACTTAAAGATTGGTTGAATTCTATTAACTTCAATAAGAATAATCTTATTGAGGAAGATCCTTCTGTCATTAAGGATTATGCTCCTTATATTATTAATCGTTGTCTATCAGGTAATCTTGATTGTATAATGTTTGTGAATGAGATGAATAAATACTCTTTCCTTGATAAAGACATGCAATATAGTTTTTATCTAAATACACTTAGGAAAAGAAAGAGATTTTCGCCCTGGCTCCGTAAGGAAAAAGTCACGGATCTCCAATGTGTTAAACAATACTATGGTTATAGTAACGAGAAAGCGTCTCAAGCACTGAAAATTTTATCAAGACAACAACTGGAATTTATTAAACAACGACTTGAAACTGGAGGATCGAAATGACTACTGCGGTGGAACCTGAAGTCAAGTGGTCGCAAGACCAAATGGTGGAAGTAACTCTTAATGAACCTGATGACTTTCTAAAGGTTCGCGAAACACTTACAAGAATTGGAGTAGCGTCAAGGAAGGAAAAGAAATTATATCAATCTTGCCATATTCTACACAAGCAAGGTAGATACTATATTGTGCATTTTAAGGAACTATTTGCACTCGATGGTAAACACGCTAATCTTACTTCTAATGATGTTCAGCGTAGGAATCGTATTGCTCGTCTTCTCGCTGATTGGGGTCTCATTAGTGTTGTAAAACCTGATTCTGTTGCTGATGTGGCACCTTTGAATCAAATAAAGGTTCTTGCATATAAAGATAAAGGTCTTTGGGTGTTAGAGCAAAAGTATAACATTGGTAAGAAGGGGAAAACCGCAGAAGAATAATCGGTAAACCCCACTGCTCTTTTTTGCAGTCTGTGCTATAAATATAGGTGAACGCCGAAAGGGTTCACAAAACACAAACTCGCTTAGTAAAGGAGCTACAATCATGGGTACACTAGCCAGGTATCATGCTGCCAATCTTCCTGAATTATTTGACAGGATTCAAAGAAACAGCATAGGAATGGATGATTATCTCAATCGATTCTGGGATGGCGTGGATACATCTTCAAATTATCCACCATATAATGTAATTCAAGTAAACAATGTCGAATCGAGACTCGAAATCGCCCTTGCGGGATTTAAGAAAGATGAAGTATCCGTCTATACGGAGTTTGGAAAGCTATATGTACAGGGCAAAAAAGAAGAATCAGAGAATGTGGGAGAAATTGTCCACAAAGGATTGGCACAAAGATCTTTCACAAGGGCTTGGACGCTCTCTGATGATACGGAAGTACGACAGGTCAGCTTTACCGATGGACTCCTCACCGTGGAGTTAGGTAAGATTATTCCTGATCATCATGCTCGTAAGGAGTATCTCTAAATATAAATGAGTTCGAGATGGAAGAGGACCTTTACGGTCCTCTTTTTTTATGTTACAATAACCAGAGGTAAATTAAAATTATGGCAGATCCGTATCCCGCATTAGGTAGCGATTATCGACCAAAAATTGAAACCTATACAACTAATAGAGGATTGACTCTAACAGCAGAAGAAGTGGTAGCATTAAGAAATATACTTTCTCATATTCCTGATCCGAGTAAGGAAGTAGTTTCCATATATGATAAGGTAAAATTATTATGACGATTAAATTAATGCTTCTCAAATCAGGAGAAGATGTTATTTCTGATGTCACGGAAATGAGAGTTGGTACTGAAGAGAATAGCCAGGTTATTGGATATCATCTGAATAAACCTTGTGTTGTTAAGATGCGAGATCCCAATGTGGTGAGTGAAGATGGACCTAAGAAACAATCAGGATTTCAAGTGTCTCTTTTTCCATGGATGCCTCTTTCTAAAGATGAAACTATTCCAGTCCCTGCTGATTGGATGATTACCATGGTAGAACCAGTAACTAAACTTAAAGAAATGTACACTGAGGACATTGTAGAATATGGAAAAAACAATAAAGGTAATAGCACTGACAACGACTCAGCAAGTTCTAATAAGTGAGATTAGAGAAGTTGCTGCAGTTGATATCGGGGAGCCTGATTGTAAATTAGTGAATCCATTTTGGGTTAATCCTTTGGAAGGGACTATAACCCTGGAACCATTTTTAAATGGTGTTACAAGAGAGGATACATTTATGATGAGTTCTGATAAGATATTAACCCTAGCAGATCCAACACCAACTTTACTTGAAAAATATCAAGATCTTACTGAAGAATGATCTTCTTTAAACCTCTTTATTACATTACAGATGTTAAAGATCATTCTTCTAATAAAGAAAGGATTCTTACTGCTATGGCAAGGAATAATTGTCAATTGCAGAACATTGATGTAAAAGAGTATTATTCTTTTGTTAGTAATAGTGACTATACCTTAGCAGAGACTCGTTGGTTTCAGTTTGCTTTATCACCTGCAGATCAACATAGGTATCAAAAGTTTGTTTATGACAAATTTAAACAAAAAGATTTGGGGATAAATGCTGCATGGTATAATCAATATTATGCAAATTCTGGTGCAGAACATGCATATCATGGACATTATAGTGAGGAGGAACCTAATGATTTAACTAACATTTATTTTGTTGAATTGAAAGATAAGTCTTTAAGGACTGTTATAAAACATCCTAAGACAGGTAAAGAAATTATTACTAGAGTGAAAGAGGGACAAATATTGAGCTTTGATGCTAAACTACAACATAAATCACCACCCAATCGTTCTACTACTAGAAAGACGGTCATTTCCTTTAATATTAGATTTTTGTAATGCGATTTTATACTAATGTTCAACTAATCGGGAACCAATTCCTGGTAAGGGGTGTGGAAAATGGTAATAGATATGAGCATAGGGATGAGTTTTTCCCCACTTTATTTGTTAAATCTAAAGGAAAAGCTAAATATAAAACGTTGGCGGGAGAAAAAGTTGAAGCTATTAATCCAGGAACGGTTAGAGATTGTAGGGAGTTCTATAAGAAATATGAGGATGTGGAGGGATTTGAGATATATGGCAATGATCGCTACATTTACCAATACATATCAGAGAAATATCCCGAAGATGAAATTAAGTTTGACATCAGTAAGATTAAACTTGTTACTTTGGATATTGAAGTTGCGTCTGAGCAAGGGTTCCCTGATGTTGAATCGTGCGAGGAAGAGATCCTTGCTATTAGTATACAGGACTATACAACGAAGCAAATCATCACTTGGGGAGTTAAGCCCTTTCAGAATGATCGTAAGGACGTAACATATCATCATTGTCCTACAGAGTATGAGCTATTAAATCATTTTATTAGTTATTGGATGCAGGATGTTCCAGATGTGATTACTGGGTGGAACATTCAATTATATGATATTCCTTATATTGCTAGACGCATTCAACGTGTTCTAGGTGAGAAGTTGATGAAGAGACTTTCTCCTTGGGGTCTTGTATCAGAGGGAGAAACATATATTAAAGGTCGTAGACATATAACTTTTGATGTTGGTGGTGTTTGTCAATTAGATTATCTTGACCTTTATAAGAAATTTACATATAAGGCACAAGAGTCATATCGATTAGATTATATTGCTGAAGTAGAATTAGGACAGAAGAAGTTAGACCATAGTGAGTTTGATACTTTTAAGGACTTCTACACAAAGGGTTGGCAAAAGTATATTGAGTATAATATAATTGACGTTGAACTTGTTGACCGTTTGGAAGACAAGATGAAGTTGATTGAATTAGCACTTACGATGGCGTATGATGCTAAGGTCAATTATAATGATGTGTTCTATCAGGTAAGGATGTGGGACAACATCATTTATAACTATTTGAAGAAAAGGAATATTGTTATTCCACCAAAGAATAGATCAGCAAAAAACGAGAAATACGCAGGTGCTTATGTCAAGGAACCGAAACCGGGACGCTATGATTGGGTTGTCAGTTTTGACCTCAATAGCCTTTATCCTCATCTTATTATGCAATATAATATCAGTCCCGAAACCCTCAGGGAGGCTAGATGTCCCGGTGCAAGCGTTGAGAGGTTTTTAAACAAAGAGGTAGAGATTGGTAGCGAGTATGCAACTTGCGCCAATGGAGCGCAGTATAGGAAGGATGTGCGTGGGTTTCTTCCCGAACTGATGGATAAGATGTATGGAGATCGTGTGGTCTTTAAAAAAAGAATGATTCAAGCAAAGAAAGATTATGAGAAGACCCCCACTAAATCATTGGAAAAGGAAATTGCTCGTTGCAACAACATCCAGATGGCGAAAAAGATATCTCTTAACTCTGCTTATGGTGCTATCGGCAATCAGTACTTCAGGTATTATAAATTAGCAAACGCAGAAGCGATTACTCTTTCTGGCCAAGTCTCTATTCGCTGGATTGAGAATAAGATGAACCAGCATCTTAATAAGATATTAAAAACTGAGGAGATTGATTATGTTATTGCTTCTGATACCGATTCCATTTATCTTAATTTGGGTCCTTTGGTTGAGGCTGTATACCAGGGGAGAGAGAAAACTAATGAGGGCGTTGTTGGGTTCCTTAACAAGGTGTGTGAAGATGAATTCGAGCCTTTTATTGAAGGTGCTTACCAAGAATTGGCCAGGTATGTCAACGCCTATGACCAAAAAATGCAAATGAAGCGAGAGAATATTGCGGATCGTGGTATTTGGACTGCTAAGAAAAGATATATTTTAAATGTATGGGATAGTGAAGGAGTTAGGTATGAAGAACCTAAGTTAAAGATGATGGGTATTGAGGCAGTTAAGTCTTCTACCCCTGCACCATGTAGAGCAATGATCAAGGAAGCCCTTAAACTTATGATGAATGGAACAGAGGATGAGGTAATTGATTTTATTGATCAGTCTCGTAAGAAATTTAAGACTTTACCACCAGAAGAGATATCATTTCCACGATCAGCATCTAATGTAGAGAAGTATAAGGCATCTTCTACAATATATGCAAAAGGAACTCCTATACATATACGGGGTGCATTATTATACAACTATTATGTTAAAAAGCATAAGTTGGATAATAAGTATTCTCTTATTCAAAATGGAGAAAAGATTAAGTTCTGCTACCTGAAGAAACCAAATATTATTCATGAGAATATTATTTCGTTCATTCAGGATTTTCCGCATGAGATTGGTCTTGACAAATATATTGATTACGATTTACAATTTGATAAAGCTTTCTTAGAGCCACTTAGAATCATCTTAGATGCTATTGGGTGGAGTGTTGAAAAAACCGTAAATTTAGAACTCTTTTTTACTTAAATGGACTTACCTATTACTGACCAGGATTTAGATACAATAGTTAAAGCCCTCGCTTTAGGTGGGGATGCTAGATTATATCATCTATTAAAAGAAGTTAGGGAGGATAGAGGAATTGGGGTCAAGGTTAGTTTAAATACTGAAAAATATCAACATGGAGAGTGTGACATTTAATGGATTTACCTATTAATAAAGAAGAATTTGATGATATTGTTGATGCTCTATGTTCTGAGCATCATGATTGGGATAAAAGACAATTTAGATCTGATTTGTATCAGAAAATGAAATTGGTCCAGAGAGTAATTAATGAAAACCCTGGTGGACCTTATAAAAAAATACTTCGTGAAGAACACGGGATGGCAGCATAATGGATTTTTTGAAAGATATTGTAAAGGAAATTGGAGATGACTTCACCCAACTCGCATCCGACATATCAGACAGTGAACAATACATTGATACGGGTTCGTTGGTTTTTAACGGACTCGTATCAGGTTCTATCTTTGGTGGCGTATCTAGTAATAAAATTACTGCAATTGCTGGAGAAAGTAGTACAGGAAAAACTTTTTTCTCTCTCGCTGTTGCCAAGAACTTTCTTGATTCTAACCCCGATGCTTATACACTCTATTTCGATACTGAGAGTAGTATTACTAGGGCACTTTTAGATAGTCGTGGTATTGATACTAAGAGATTTGTTGTTATTAATGTTGTAACAATTGAGGAATTCCGAACCAAAGCATTGAAGGCAGTTGATAAATATCTGCAAATGCCCATAGAGGATCGCAAACCGTGTATGTTTGTGCTAGATTCTTTAGGAATGCTTTCCACTGAAAAGGAAATCACGGACGCTCTGAACGATAAGCAAGTCCGTGATATGACCAAATCACAATTGGTCAAGGGTGCGTTCAGAATGTTAACACTTAAATTAGGCCAAGCGAATGTCCCGCTCATTGTCACAAATCACACGTATGATGTCATCGGAGCTTATGTACCAACTAAAGAGATGGGAGGGGGTTCGGGACTCAAGTACGCAGCGAGTACAATCATTTATCTCAGCCGTAAAAAAGAGAAGGATGGCAAGGAAGTCGTCGGAAACATTATCAAAGCAAAGACGCATAAATCACGTTTAAGTAAAGAGAATAAGCAGGTAGAGATACGTCTCTATTATGATGAACGTGGACTTGATAAGTATTATGGTCTCCTAGAATTGGGAGAGATTGGAGAGCTATGGAAGAATGTAGCAGGTAGATATGAAATCCATGGAAAGAAGGTTTATGCTAAGGAGATCTATAAGAATCCAGAGAAGTATTTTACTCCAGAAGTATTACAGGCTTTAGATGAGATTGCACAGAAGGAGTTTAGTTATGGGTCATGAACAATATAAAGATATTAAAGAAAGGGGTAGATGTATCTAAGGTAATAAAGCAACTTAAAAAGTATTCTGATGACTGGTATATCCAGAGGAAGGGTACTGATACTTTATTAGAAAGAGGGTATGCTGATATAGAAGTTGGCAATCTTCAACTTATAATGGGTGCAATAAAGAAGAAAGAAGATTTTGTAGGAGATTCTGAATTAAATAAACCAACTCCTGCTTATGAAAGACATACAGAAATTATAAAAATTATAAACCAGGAGTTTCCTGGAAGGGATATTCATCGATGTGGATTTTTGTCTCTTCCTATTGATGGGTATGTTGGTGCTCATATTGATGAAGGAACATATTATAAAACTAGGGATAGATATCATCTTTCTATCGCAGGACAATATCAATATTTTGTTGGAAATGAAAGTGTTATAGTTGACGCAGGGACACTTTTCTGGTTTAATAATAAGATGCCACATGGTGCTGTGAATCTTGGTGAAGAAACTAGGATAACCTTTGTATTTGATATGCCTCATGAACTTCATTGAAAGACAGGATAATCTTTTAACAAAGAAAGAATGCTCTGATATTATTCAATGGGTTCGTAAGAGTAAACTTATATGCCCGGATGTGAATAAGGATAATTATACTGGATATGACTTTTGTGATCTTATGAAGGTGGGTGAAAATTTTGAGAAGTGTTTTTCTCCAGTACCATTAAGACCAGCTTATCGTGCTATTAATACTTTAATAGCTTCTTATGCTAAAAACTTTCCAGAGATATGTAATCTTCATGATTGGGATTTGGAGTATATAAGGTTTAAGTGGTGGAAACCTGGTGGTTGTTATTCAGCATGGCATTCTGAGCACATGCCTCATACCAGTAAAAGAGTCTTGTCTTTCTTAATTTACTTAAGTGATAATAATTCTTACACAGAATTTCAAAGGTATAGAAACGTGCGAACAAAGGCAGGACGTGGTATACTATTTCCAGCATACTTTACTCATGAACATCGGGGATCTGTTTGTAAAAACGGATTAGACCGATATATTATCTCTGGTTATTATGGGTTTATCTAATGGATAGAGTTGAATTTTTAATCTTAAGAAATCTTATTCATAATGAAGAGTATGTCCGTAAGGTTATTCCCTTTATTAAAGGAGATTACTTTGAGAATTATAATGAGAAGGTTGTCTTTGAAGAGATTATAAAATTTGTAGAGGAGTATAATCAACCTGTTACAAAGGAAGTATTGTGTATTGAGACAGAGAAGAGGCAGGATATTAATGATTCTTCTTTTAAAGAAATTACTCAATTGATAGGATCTCTAGAAGAAGAACATACCGAATTTAATTGGCTAGTTGATACTACAGAGAAATGGTGCAGAGATCGTGCTATATACTTAGCATTGATGGAGTCTATTCAACTTGCTGATGGGAAGAGTGATGAAACTAAAGGAAGGGATGCAATTCCTACTATCTTATCAGATGCTCTTGCTGTATCTTTTGATACGCACATTGGACATGATTACTTATTAGATTATGAGGAAAGGTATGAGCTCTACCACAAGAAAGAAAACAAGATCGAATTTGATCTCGAATTCTTTAACAAAATTACGAAAGGCGGTTTACCGAATAAGACTCTCAACATTGCTCTCGCTGGCACAGGTGTTGGAAAATCTTTATTCATGTGTCATGTGGCAAGCTCAACTTTGCTCCAGGGAAAGAACGTCTTATACATCACT
>VTLG01009916.1_pt1 | contig 15940 bp, 17 predicted proteins | sample 4694571 | NCBI WGS metagenome assembly VTLG01 (sample SAMN12604809, study PRJNA352737) | marine metagenome | biome: ENVO:00000447; feature: ENVO:00000209|ENVO:00000569|ENVO:01000036; material: ENVO:00002151; isolation source: viral sequences binned using virsorter ...
GGGTTGGGGTAAATGGTGATGCTGTTGCCAACGCCACTGGAGCAGTTGGATCTGTTGGTGGAGTTTTAGTAGACGTAGATGGTGAAGCTAATGTTGTAATTAATGGAGTTGCGGCCACAGGTGCAGTAGGATCTGTAACGACACATAATGCCGTTAAGTTTGGTATTGATGGCGTTGCTGTTACTGGATCAGTAGGTAGCGTAACTATCGGATTAGGGGCTACGGTATTCCCAATAGGCGTTGAAGCAATAGGTAGCACCTTTGATGTTAACGTATGGGGGCTTGTAGATGAGTCGCAAACCAGAAGTTACTCTAATGTTACAGATACACAAACCTCTAGTTTTAGTGCAATAAATGAAACACAAACACAAAATTATGCTAATATTGATGATGACCAAAGTTCATCCTTTGCTGAAATTAATGAAACACAAACCCCAGATTGGGAAGAGGTAGCTTAAAAAATGGCAACGTATGTAAATGATTTAAGATTAAAAGAGATAGCAACAGGTGATGAGTCAGGTACTTGGGGGGCTTCGACCAACACCAATTTAGAGCTGATTGCTGAGGCGTTTAGTTTTGGCACAGAGGCTATAACAACCAACGCAGATACCCATACTACAACTATTGCAGACGGCTCTACTGATCCTGGTAGATCTATTTATTTAAAATATACAGGTACACTAGATTCAGCTTGCACTATAACGATTGGGCCAAATACCGTATCTAAACTATGGTTGATTGAAAACGGTACATCAGGATCACAAAACATTATTATCTCTCAAGGATCTGGCGCTAATGTCACGATCCCAGCAGGTCATGTAAAAGCTGTATATTCAGATGGAGCTGGCTCTGGCGCAGCAATAGTAGATGCCTTTACTGATTTAAACGTAGCGGGAGATTTTTTTGTTGGTGATGATTTAACTCTTTTATCTGACGCATCAGTATTAGGTTTTGGTGCTGATACAGATACCACCCTTACTCATGTTGCAGATACAGGTATATTACTTAACAGCACTAGACAATTACAATTTGGTGATTCTGGAACTTATATTCATCAATCAGCAGACGGAGTATTAGATCTAGTATCTGACACAGAAATAGAGATTAATGCCACTACTATTGATATGAATGGTGCTGTTGATATATCTGGAACAGTTACCGCCACAGGTACTTCTGTTTTTGCAAGTCTAGACATCTCAGGCGATATAGATGTAGACGGCACAACAAACTTAGATGTAGTAGATATAGATGGCGCTTCTAACTTTTCAGCAAACGCTACTTTTGTAGATGGCATAAGAGCTAATTTTGGTACGGGTGAAGATTTACAAATATCACATACAGGTAGTAATAGTTTAATAGCTGATACAGGAACTGGCGATTTAAAAATAAGAGCTAATGATTTAAAACTAGAAGCATACGCATCAGAGGATAGTTACATAACTATGGTTGATGGTGGTGCTGTAACTTTATTTCACGATAACAGTTCTAAACTAGCCACAACAAGTTCAGGTGTAGATGTTACAGGCACAATCAATGGCGTAGGTATATCTAGTAATATTACTAACTTTAGTGAAAGTATTTTAATAAGTAACGATGCAGGTACAGGTACTTTATCTAGTGCTACTAATAATACGGGTTTTGGTTTTGAAGTTTTTGATGACTTAACAAGTGGTGTTTCTAATACTGCTTTCGGTAGAAAAGCATTAACTGTTAATACGACAGGTAGTTCAAATACAGCTATAGGTATGAACGCCTTGGTAGCAAATACAACAGCAGATAACAATACTGCTGTCGGTAAATCTGCTTTACAATCAAATACTACAGGGTCAGTCAATGTTGCAGTTGGCGAAAGTGCTTTAAAAGCAAATACGACAGGAGATAGAAACATAGCAGTTGGTAGTGGTGCTTTAGAAACTAACACTACAGGTGGAGATAATATTGGTATTGGACATGATGCACTTAACGATGCAACAACTGCTTCATATAACACAGTTATTGGTTCTTATGCAGGAGACACACTAACTACTGGTGCTTCTAATACTCTAATGGGTTATCTTGCGGGAACTGCTATAACCACAGCTTCTAACAACACTGCAGTTGGTGCTGCAGCTTTAGACACCAACACTACAGGTGCACAAAACGTGGCAATAGGTTATGCTGCTATGGATGCCAACACAACAGGTGGTAACAACGTAGCAGTAGGTATGTCTGCACTTGATGCGAATACTACAGCTGACAATAATACAGCTATAGGTTATGAATCTTTAACTGCTAATACTACAGGTACTAACAATACAGCAGTAGGCTTACAATCTTTAGCAGCAAACACTACAGCATCAAATAACACAGCAGTTGGTACAACTGCTTTATCATCATCTACCACAGGTGATGCTAATACAGCTGTTGGTAAGGATGCTTTAGCCACAAACACTACAGCATCTAATAACACAGCAGTTGGTAAAAGTGCTTTAGCCTTAAACACTACAGGTGATGCTAATACAGCAGTCGGTAAAGGTGCTTTAACCGATAATACAACTGGAACAAACAACGTAGCTGTAGGTGAAAATGCATTAGCTAATAACACTACAGCAGACCAAAATACAGCAGTGGGGCAGAATGCTTTATTAACTTCTACAACAGCAGGAAATAATGTTGCTATAGGACATGATGCTATGCGATTGACTACTGGCGGTGGTAACAGTATTGCAATTGGTGTAGATGCTTTAAGAGCAAATACCACAGGTAATCTAAACATAGCTATAGGTCAAGAGGCTTTAGATGCGAATACAGTAGGCGATAGAAACGTAGCTATAGGGTATCAAGCCTTAACAACATACAATCCTGCTAGTAATGAAGATGCTTATAACGTAGGTATAGGTCATGCTGCATTAAAATCTACAAGCACAGGTACTAAAAATACAGCGATTGGTGGTTTAGCTATGGAAACTCATACTACAGGAGATGATAACGTAGCTCTTGGATATGGTGCTTTATTCGCTAATACAACAGCTTCTTATAACACAGCAGTTGGTAAATCTGCTTTAGGAGCAAACACTACAGCAATAGAAAACACAGCACTTGGTTATGCATCTTTAAATGCAAACACCACAGGAGCTAATAATGCTGCTGTAGGTTCTACTGCTCTTTATGCTAATACTACGGGAGCATCAAATACAGCTGTAGGTAAAAGTGCATTAGCAGCAAACACTACAGCAAGTTTTAATACAGCAGTAGGTGCTTTATCTCTAGACGCTAATACAACTGGAGCAGGAAACACAGGAATTGGTTACGCTGCTTTAGGTGCAAATACTACGGGAGCAATAAATACTGCTGTAGGTAATGCTTCCTTAGATGCTAATACTACAGGTTCAAATAATGTTGCTATTGGTGATAATGCGTTAGGAGCTAATACTACAGCGGACAGCAACACGGCAGTTGGTAAAGACTCTTTAAAAACTAACACAACAGGAGCACAGAATAGTGCTTTAGGTCATTCTTCCTTAGAACTAAATACTACAGGTGCTTACAATGTTGCAGTTGGAGACTTTGCTTTGTATAACAACACCACAGCAAATTACAATACAGCAGTCGGTAAAGATGCCTTATTATTAAACACTACAGGAACAGAAAATACAGCAGTTGGTAGTTTATCGTTAGATGCTAACACTACAGGAGATACAAACGTAGCAGTAGGGTATGCAGCACTTTCAGCTAACACAACAGCAGACCAAAATACTGCCGTAGGAGCAGTTGCTTTATTAGCTAATACTACGGGAGCAGCAAATACTGCTGTAGGTAGAAGTGCTTTAACAGCAAACACTACAGGCACAAGAAACGTAGCAGTAGGAGCTTTAGCATTAGACGCTAATACTACAGCTAACGACAATATAGCGATCGGATATGATGCTGCTAGTGCAAATACTACAGGTGCACAAAATACAGTAGTCGGTACTTATGCTTTTGATGCTAATACTACAGGCAGCAACAACACAGCTATTGGTAGAGCAGCATTAAGCTCTAATACTACTGCCAGTAGTAATACAGCAGTTGGACATAGTGCTTTAGAAACAAATACAACAGGCAGTAATAACACAGCTGTTGGTCTTGATGCAGGTAGACTATGTTCTACTGGAGATGCAAATACTTTTGTAGGTCAAGATGCTGGTGAAGATGTTTCAACTGGAAGCAGAAATACTCTTATAGGTACAGGAGCGGGTGCAAACGCAACTACACTAGATGACCTAACCGCAGTAGGTTATTTTGCTGGTGGTACAGCAGTAATGACTGGACATGATAATACTTGCATGGGAACTAATGCTTTAACAGCAAATACATCGGGTGCTGGAAATACAGCTATTGGAAGAAGTTGTTTAACAGCTAATACCACAGCTAGTAATAATACGGCAGTAGGGTACTTAGCAGCAACAGCAGTTACCACAGGTGCACAAAATACTTTATTAGGACAAGCTGCTGGAGAGGTTGTAACTACTGGTAGTGATAATATAGCTATAGGGCATGATGCAGCTGATAATTTAACTACTGGTGGACAAAATATAGCTATAGGGGTTGATACATCTTTATCAGCCGCAGATGGTGCTAATCAAATAGTTATGGGTCAGAATGTTACCTGTACAGGAGATGATAATTTTACATTTGGTAATGGCACTACAGATTCTAATATTGCTTTTGGTGCAACTTCTATTACTGCACCATCAGATGTAAGACTCAAAGAAGATATACAAGACGAAGAAGTAGGTTTAGATTTTGTAAATGATTTAAGACCTGTAACTTTCCTTTGGAAAAAAGAAAAAGATATACCTTCGGATATGAAAGCCTATAAAGAAGATTCTGATGCAAGAACTATGAATGGTAAATATAATCATGGTTTTATAGCACAAGAAGTTAAAGAAGTGATTGATAATCATAATTTAAAAGAAGGCTTTGATATGTGGTCAGAAGATGAAGCAGATGGAAGGCAAAGAATTGCACCATCAGCTATGATGTCTATAATGGTCAAAGCAGTTCAACAACTGTCTACGCAAGTAGATGAATTAAAAGCCGAAATACAAACCTTAAAGGAGAATTAATATGGCAGTAAGTAAAGCAATAACAAAATGTGTTCCGTATGTAAACTCATCTAGTAAAGTAGATAAGTGGGATATAGAAATGACATATACAAATGATAGTGAGGGTGACAGCACTTACTATGTTTCTACTTTTAACACTACAGTAGAGCAATCAGTAAATGGTTTTTCACTTAAAGCTAAAAGCAGTTGGTCTAATGCTGATTTAGTGGCTATCTGTCCTGTATCACAATGGGATGCAGTATTTGCTAGTCAAGTAGATAGCGTTATAACTAACCCACCTGTTGAGAGCACACCAGACCAAGCATTTAGCGTACCTAGTTAAGTATGAGCCAGGGGGGCGTTCAATACAAATTTCATAACATGCCTGCGGTATATGTTTTAGAGACACAAATGCCGCAAGACATGATTGACGATGTAAATGACTATATGGATGAATATAGAGAAAGTAAAAATAAAGAATCACTAGCTAAAACATTAGTTGGTCAAATACATAGTGGAGAACAATTATTATTAGATCACACAGACAAGCGTTTGATTGCATATAATGATTTTGTATGTGGTTTGGGTGCTGAATATATTAGAAATTTTGCTAATATGGGTAATAAATTAAAAAATGCAAAAAGAGTTGAAGTTGATGAAACTTGGTCAGTTCATAGTTACGATGGTGACTATAATCCAATTCATGATCATGGCACTAAAACTCTTATGGGTATATCTACTACAGCTTGGACTAAAGTACCTTCACAAATAGGCAAAAAAGCTACAGCTAATAGTCCAACTTATTCTTTGTATAATGAATCAGGACATTCAGACGGCTGTATAGCTTTTCAATATGGACAAGTTTCAGTTATAGATAGTGATAGACTGAAACCAGCACAATCATTTGTTATGACTCCAGAAGTAGGTAAATTATTAATATTTCCGTCTTGGTTACAACATATGGTGTATCCGTTCAAAGGCAAAGGCGAGAGAAGAACAATTGCCTCAAACCTTAATTGTTGGGATATAATAGAAGAAAATATAAATAAAGGGGTTAACTAATGGCAAAAAAAGAAAAACTTAACGAGCCAACTATTAATGTAGATGGCAAAGAAATAAAACTTACAGATTTAGATGACACTCAAAGATATTGGGCACATCAAATATCAGATCTTATGAGTGAACAAAATAAATTACAGTATCAACTTGACAGAGTTAATGGTGCTTTATTTTATTTTCAAACAAGTCTAGTTCAATCTGTAAACAAGCCAGATACAAATTCTGAGGAGAGCAAAGATGAAATGGTGGACTAAATTAGTTGATAAAGTAACAGGAACAGAAAAAGTGCAAGTTCGCGCTAGAAACGACAAAGGCCGATATGTTGCTGATGATAAATCAACGCCTGATGTAAATGAAGCGTACACAACAAAAAGAGTTAAGAAAACTAAAAAGTAACACAATGATCCAAGCAACGTGTGACAAGTGTGGAGAGAGTGTGCTTTTGCAAAACATCTTAAATCATAAATGTAAACCTAAAAATGTCTAAAGCTCCTGATTCATTTGTTTACAACGCTACTCTCGAACGAATAGTAGATGGTGACACATTTGATTGCTGTCTAGATCTAGGTTTTGATGTTAAATTACATAAACAAAGAGTACGTTTAGCAGGTATTGATACACCTGAATCTAGAACAAGAGATAAAGCTGAAAAAGTTTTAGGTTTAGCTGCTAAGGCTAGATTAAAAGAACTATGTGATGGCAACATAAAAGTAAAGTCTTTAGGTAAAGGTAAGTATGGTCGCATATTAGGTATACCCTATACCGCAGACGGTAAAGATATTTGCCAGATCCTAATAGATGAAGGCCATGCTGTTGTTTACGATGGTGGTAAGAAAACTAAAGTTTGGGGTGATTACTAAACTGTGGAATCTGCCGTTACCGTAATACAAGAGGTAGGATTCCCTATAGCAGCAGCATTAGGACTTGGTTGGTTTATCTACAAACTTATTATGCGTATTGTAGATGGTATGGAGACAAAACTTGATACTGTTGATGAAAAAGTAGAAGGTCAGATTGCTGCAATTGAAGAGAGATTAGGTACAAAACTTGATAGTCAACACGGTATTTTAGTAGCATTAATAGATAGAATTAGAAGCCTTGATAATGAGATTATTAGACAAGACACACTAATAAAAACTATACTAGGAGTACCACAATTAATTGATAGCAACAAAATTGCTAAGGCAGATAGAGATGACCAAAGAAAAGATTAAATTACCACTTCACTACAAAATAATTATAGCTTGGGCTGTAGTTTTGTTTGTTGGTATTCTTTGCGTAAACATCCAAGCAGATACCATAACTTTTAAGTTTAAGTCACCATCTTTTTCAGGCGTTAACACTAGCTCGCATTACCTTACCATTGAAAACCAAGAGCACATGCGCAAAATGACAATAAAAGAGGAAATAAAAGCGCTTCAAGACGAGTTAGAAAGAGATGCAGAGAATACAACATTAGCAAGGTTTATTAGGAATCTTGAAAGCCGAATCTATGCACAAATATCAAGACAAATAGTTGAAAACATGTTTGGGGAGACACAATCAACTGAAGGCTCGTTTGAACTTGAAGGTAACATAATTTCTTACAAGATAGAAGATGGCATGATCATATTAACAATATTTAACTCAAATGATGGCACAACGACTACTATTGAACTCCCTCTTGGTGATTTCTCTTTCTAGTTGTTCCATACTAGAAGTTGTAAAAGATACTAAGCCAGACAGATTTCAAAGCAAAGGTTTACATGAATATAGCATTTATGCCCTACAGTCTTATGAACTTGCAAATGTACAAGCTCCTATAGTCAAACCTGTAGTTGCTGTCTATCCTACTGCTTTCCTTGATCAAACAGGACAACGAAAAAGCAACAGTGAATTTGCTTTATTTTCATCTGCTATAACACAAGCGCCATATACTTTGTTAATACGTTCTCTAAAACATGCATCTAACGGCAATTTTTTTCGTGTGGTTGAAAGAGTGGGACTTGACAACCTCACTAAAGAAAGACAATTGATAAGATCTACTAGGGAGCAATTAGGCGAAAACCAAGCACTTGGGCCATTGTTATTTGCAGGTGTATTGCTTGAAGGTGCAGTTGTAAGTTATGATAGTAACTTAGTTACTGGTGGTCTAGGTGCAAGGTATCTAGGCATTGGCTCAAGCATGCAGTACCGAGAGGATAGCGTAAGCGTGAGTCTAAGAATGGTATCAGTAGCTACTGGCGAAATACTCATAGAGGTTATGTCGCAAAAAACTATCTATAGTTATGGCCAATCTCAAGATGTCTTTAAATTTGTTGAGATGGGCACAGAGTTGGTCGAAATAGAAACGGGAGCCACCCGCAACGAAAGCACAACCATAGCTTTAATGAAGGCTATCGAAGGTGCAGTTTTAGAAATAATAAATGTAGGAAATACACGAGGGTATTGGAAATATGAAGAAATTAATTAATATTGTTTTATTTATGTCTTTGTCCTTAGTTGCGGATAACGAAATTAGTGTAACGCAAGCAGGTAACTCTGCAGCTATAGACTTAGAACAGCTTGGAAGTTCAAACTTGATAGGTGGTACATCTGCTGAATCTGGCAGTATGACTGCTTTAGACTTAGATGGAGTGTCAATGATACTTGACATCAATCAAATAGGATCATCAAACGTATTTAGATCTGATGCTATAGATGGTGATAACTTTACAGGCTTTTTTGAATTTATAGGTGATAGTAACGCTTTTGACATTCTGATGGATAGCACAGGATTAATTGATTCTGACTATGTAAATTTAAACATTAATGTCACAGGATCAAGCAACACCTTTGATTTAGCAATAGCTGAGGATGATGATGCATCATATCTAGATTTAGACTGGATTATTACAGGTGGTAGTAACGAGTTTGATTTCGACATTGATTATGCAAATGCGATAAACTATGTAGATGTCAATGGTAGCAGTAACACACTTAATTTTAGCGGTAGTGGCTATGCTGGTAACACGTCTTCTGATAGTGGGTATTTTTATTTAGATTTAGATGGAAGTTCAAACACAATTGATGTCACACAATCGTCAACGTTGGCAAGAGACTATCTTAAGATTATTAGTAATACTTCTAACAGCAATATATGTATCAAACAAGACGATTCAGGCGGCAGCACCTCCTGTTGAGATAGGTGATATATCTGAACTATCAGGCTCGGCAAGCGTAGTAAGAGACAAACCTTATGACGCATCTGTAAATTTTGTTATACAAACCAATGACGAAGCTATTACTAACAATGGCCGCATGGCTATTAAGTTTCTTGATGATAGCCAGGTAAAACTTACAGAACACTCACAACTGCTGATAGATGAATACATCTACGATCCAGACCCATCTAAATCAAAGATGGCACTTACCTTTGCACTTGGCACCACAAGGTTTATTACAGGCAATCTAAACCGTATTGATAAACAAAATATTACACTTAAAACGCCTACAGCAAACATAGCAATAAGAGGCACAGACTTTTCAACCACAGTAAATGAGCTAGGAGAATCTTTAATTATATTATTGCCAGACCCTTATGGTCTTTCTAGTGGGGAGATAGTAGTAACTACAGCAACTGGAAGTGTCATACTTAATCAACCATTTCAAGCTACAACAGTCAGCGTTTTTGAAAATGCCCCAACTAAACCAGTAATACTAGATCTCACCCTAGATATTATTGATAATATGCTTATTGTTAGTCCACCTGAGGAAGTATCTATCGAAAGCGAAGAAGTAATTGTGCGATCTGATAGTTTGTTGGATTTTAACGATTTAGATATTGATTATTTAGATGAGGACTTTTTAGATAATGAATCTGAGCTAGAGTTTACTGAACTTGATATCAATTATTTAGATGTTAATTTTCTTGAGGATTTGTTAGATGTGCTAGATGCCTTAGAGATAGCCGAAGAAGAAGATCAACTGACACAAGAGGTAGGATCTGTAAGTTTAGTTGGCACACAGTTTGGTCAAGACCCTGAAACACAAATAATATCTTTTATTGATGGTGAAAACCTAACGTTAATTAGAAGTGTGAACAACACAGCAAGACTAGATTTAGACGTAAATGGAAGCTACACAGTTATTTTTATACAGAATGGTGTGTCTAAAACTATAAAAATTAATGGTGGCAGTAGCAGTATAATTACAATAAGGCAAAGCAACTAATGAAATATAAGTTTTATTTATTATTGATAGTTCTATTATCACTGCCACTTATATTTCAAAGTACGCCTACTGAAATCATAAAACTGAGAACATTTGATGCGTTAGTTAAAAATTATGATCCGTCAGGTAATTTTATGATTCTAAACATAACTGAAGATGATGTTGAAAAAGAAGGGGGTTGGCCGTTACCAAGACAAAGACTAGCAGAAATAAATATAGAAATGTTAGGACGTGGTGCAATTGGTGTTGGTTGGGCAATATCTTTTCCACAACCTGACAGAATGGGTGGAGATGAAGACTTTGGCAGGTCATTAGGATACGCTCCTTCAGTCATTGCTATGTTTGAAGATGGCAAAGGTGTGTACCCGTCAACACCTGGAACTGTTGTTGTAGGTGAGGATAAAGGTGGTATAATGACTACGGGAGTGAAGGAGAACCTGCTTCTACTTACTCAAAACTCATACGAAGGTTTAGCCATTGCTCCCACTGACATAGATCAGCTTGTCAGAAGAATACCACTACTTGTACGGACTCCCAATAACGATTGGATACCTAGTTTTGGCACGCAGATCTATAAATCTTTGTTTGGTATAAAAACTTACATTATAAAAACCAATGATAATGGTATACAAGAAATATCAATACGAGGAATACCGCCAGTCAAAACAGATAGTTTAGGTCGTAAATGGATTAGTTGGGTAAATACACCACAAACAAATTTACAAGAAATGAATGTTAATGGAAAGTTTGTTATTGTTGGAGTTACTGCAGCAGGAGTTATGCCGCAAATAGCTACACCTATTGGTTTATTAGAGCCACATAAAATACAAGCAGCATTAGCAGAATCAATACTTATACAAGATAGTCCATATATACCAGATTATTCTTTAGCCGTTGAAATACTTATTTATTTGCTTTCAGTGACTCTTATATGGCTTGTATTGATACGTTTTGGTATAACCCTAGGCATTGCACTAGGTTTTACAATAATGCTCTCTACGGGCTCTCTAGGATACTATTTGATCCAAAAAAGCCTACTTATAGATGTAACATGGTCTTTAATATCACAATTTATCGCAGGATCTACTGCTTTTTACTTAAGGTTTAGAGAACAATACAAGCTTAGACAACAAATTAAAAAACAGTTTGAACATTATTTAGATCCTAGACAAGTAAAGCTTTTACAATCTAACCCTAGTTTGTTGAAACTTGGTGGTGAAAAAAAATATTGCACGTTTTTATTTACAGATGTAAGAGGGTTTACAAGTTTGTCAGAAAAACTAGAGCCAGAAGAAGTTACTCATATTATGAACAAAGCTTTAACAATTCAAGCAAATGCTGTAAAAGAGTATGGGGGTATGGTCGATAAATACATAGGCGATGCAATGATGGCAATTTTCAATGCACCAATAGACTTAAAAGATCATGAGAATAAAGCCATATTAGCAGCGCAGAAAATACGGGCAGACATGGAGCAATCCAATTTAGGAATAGACATAGGTATAGGCATAAATTCAGGCTTTGCAATAATAGGTAATATGGGAAGTGATACACGCTTTGATTATAGTGCTATTGGCGATGCTGTAAACACCGCTGCAAGACTTGAAAGTGCTACAAAAGATGTAGGGGAAGACTTAATAATAGGTCATAACACTAAAAAATCTTGCAATTTTAAGTTAGAATTACTAAAACCAATTAAAGTTAAAGGTAAAAAACACTCTTTAGCAATATATACTATTAGATAATATGGTTAACAAAAGACTTACAGTTCAAGACGTAGCTAAAGATTTAGCTGTATCTAAGAAAGAAAACGCAGAACGTTGGAAAACTGCTTTCAATGAGTTTGCTGATATAAAACAAGAGATCGCATCTATTAACACCACTATAAGAATGGCAACATTTGGTGTTTTTAGTTTTGTTGGTGCTTTAGCTATAGCAGTATTTACTACGGTGATATTATGAAAAAAATTTTGAAAGGTTTATTAGGGCAAGTTGCTCCAACTATAGGTACAGCTTTAGGCGGCCCTATGGGCGGTATGGCAGGTAATATGATTGCAGATGTGCTTGGTTGTGCAAACAATCCAAAAGACATACAAACAGCAATTCAAAACGCTACTCCAGAACAAATGATGGAAATTAAGAAAGCAGAACAAGACTTTAAAGTTAAGATGAAAGAACTCGAAGTTGATGTATTTAAGCTTGAAACAGAAGATAAACAAAATGCAAGAGGTATGTTTAGTAAAGACTGGACAGCAAGGATCATTGGCATAGCCACTATTGGCGGTTTTTTGGGTTACATATTCTTGGTGACACTACAACCACCAGAACAAAATTCTGAAGCTTTAATAAATCTTGTACTAGGATATTTAGGAGGATTAGCGAGTGCTATTATTTCGTTCTATTTTGGAGCATCTCACACAAGCGACAAGGGAGACTAATATGGAAATTTCACAAGAAGGTGTGAGTTTAATTAAAAAATTTGAGGGTTGTGAACTAGAAGCATACAAATGCAGTGCTGGTGTATGGACTATAGGCTACGGCAGAACAAAAAATGTAAAAGAGGGCAATACTTGCACACAAGAACAAGCAGATGAATGGTTGCATGAAGAATTGCCAGTGTACGGAGCATACGTAAGTGATGCTGTATTAGTACCACTTAGTCAAAATGAGTTTGATGCTTTGGTTGCATGGACTTATAACTTAGGCCCTACAAATCTTAATAACAGTACGATGTTAAAAGTGCTTAATGATAACAAAAAAGAAGAAGTACCACATCAAATGCGTAGATGGAATAAAGCTAATGGTAAAGTTTTAGAGGGACTTGAACGCAGAAGACAAGCAGAATCTTTGTTGTTTGAAGGCAAAGAGTGGCATCACATTTAATATGCCTCTACAAAAAATAACATTCAGACCAGGTATTAACAGAGAGGGCACAGCTTACGATAATGAAGGCGGTTGGTTTGATTGTAATTTAGTTCGTTTTAGGAAGGGTAGACCTGAAAAGTTTGGAGGTTGGGAAAAACTTACATCAAATACATATCTAGGCACTGTTAGAGCTTTGCATCCTTGGATTGCCTTAGAGGGCACAAAGTATCTTGGGTTAGGATCACATCTAAAATACTATATTGAATCTGGTGGTAACTTTAATGACGTTACACCTATAAGATCTACAACTTCTGCTGGTGATGTAACTTTCTCTGCAACAAACGGTGACGCTACAATTACTGTGGCTGACACTGCTCATGGTGCTGTACAGAATGATTTTGTAACATTTAGTGGTGCATCTTCTCTTGGTGGCAATATTACGGCTGCTGTGCTCAATCAAGAATACCAAGTAGCTACAGTAGTAAATGCAAATAGTTACACTATTGAAGCCAAAGATACCAGTGGCACAACGGTAACGGCAAATTCATCTGACAGTGGTAATGGTGGATCAAGTGTTGTAGGAGCATACCAAGTCAACGTAGGACTAGATGTATATGTTCCTGGTACAGGTTGGGGACTAAATGGTTGGGGTATAGGTGCTTTTGGTCAAGCATCAGCTTTGTCTAGTACAAACCAGCTACGTACATGGACACACGATAACTTTGGCGAAAATTTAATTATAAACCAACGTAACGGTGGTATCTTTAGGTGGCTAGAGTCTGGTGGTCTTACAACAAGAGCTGTTGAACTTTCAGCCATCTCTGGTGCAAACTTAGTGCCAACAAAAGGATTACAAGTTTTAACGTCAGAAAAAGATAGACATTTAATAGTTTTAGGTGCTGATCCTATTTCTGGTTCTTCTAGAACAGGCACTATAGATCCAATGTTAGTAGCTTTTAGTGATCAAGAAAACGAGTTAGATTTTGAGCCCTTGACAACGAACACTGCAGGTTCACTGAGGTTGTCAAGCGGCTCTTCCATTATTGGTGGTGTAAAAGCAAGACAGGAAACTCTTATTTGGACAGATACCGCTCTTTACAGTATGCAATTTATAGGGCCGCCTTTTACTTTTGGTATTAACCTTATTAATGAAGGCACAGGACTCATTGGCCCAAAAGCTGCCATAACTACGCCAAGTGGTGTGTACTGGATGAGTTATAACAATTTTTACTCTTATAATGGATCAGTGCAAACATTGCCATGTTCTGTACATAACTACGTGTTTAACGATATAAATTTAATACAATCATTTAAAATACATGCGTTTACCATAAAAGATAAAAGTGAAGTAGGTTGGTTTTATTGCTCTAGTGGCTCTAATGAGATAGATAGATACGTAATTTACAATTATGTTGAAAATATATGGTTTTATGGGCAATTAGTTAGAACAGCTTGGCTAGATTCTGGTATAGAAAATTATCCAAGAGCAGTTGCAAATGCCTATCTATACCAACAAGAAAAAGGTTTCAATGATGATGGCTCACCTATGACCAATGTTTTTATTGAAAGTTCTGACCTAGATATTGGCGATGGTGAACAGTTTAGTTTCTTAAAACGTATCATACCTGATTACAAGTTTATTGAAGATGCAAACAGCGGCAATGTAAACATAGTTTTAAAAACAAGAAACTTTCCTGGTGATTCATTAGCAACCAATTCAACAAACGTAGTAAGTGCAAACACACAACAAGTATATGTACGGAGCAGATCAAGACAGATAGCTTTACGCTTTGAGTCTGACGATGATGCTACAAATGATGGTAATTTATCTATTGGATGGAGATTAGGAGCAACAAGGATTGACATAAAGCCAGATGGTAAAAGATGAGTAAGATCTTACAAACACAGTTACCATTAGCCACAGAGCAAGTTACTTCAGATGTTTTCAATAGATTAGTAAGAATACTTGAAATTAACTTAGGTGCTGTTGATACAGACAACGTGAGGCAAATCTCTGATGCAGAAAAAAATACCTTACAATTTAATGCAGGAAGCATCATTTGGAACACTACTGTTGGTGTTTTACAAGTATATACGGGCAACAAGTGGGTTGATATAGGTGAGCGAACGCTTGCTAAAGGGTTTGAAATGACATCAGAGGTCGGCTCAGTCACTATCAAGATAGCAGGAGCAACCACCATAGAGTTATGATAAACGTAGCTGAAAACCTTATTTATCAACCAAAAAACTTATTACTTACATATCCAAGCGATTGGTACATACAAAAAGATACCCTCAAAGCAGTTAAAAACTCAATCAATCCGATCGTAGATTTTTATGAAGAAAGTGGTACCAACTCACCAAAACCTACAGCATTAGACAAAATAATAGATGAGCCATTAAAAGATGTTTACACTGTGCCATTCTTTTCAGCTAAGTTTTGTGAAATATTATTAGATGAAATGAAACACCTTGAGTCTTTTTTTGGATTCAAACCAAACCTAGAAGAGGATAATTTACGACAAATACCAGAAATAACTTTTCAAGATAATTGTCCACAAATATTTCAATCTTTAATGCAAACGATATATACTATTGGTAATCCTATATTTTTGAATATTTGGAATAGGCACGTAGACGGGGGTGGAATCCAGATAGCAAACTATAATTTAAAGGATAAAAAACAAGGTGCTTGGCATCACGATGCAAGTGCCGACATAAGTATGGTAGTTCCTTTGAACACGGGGGAGTACAAAGGT
>VTLG01011665.1_pt1 | contig 15939 bp, 20 predicted proteins | sample 4694571 | NCBI WGS metagenome assembly VTLG01 (sample SAMN12604809, study PRJNA352737) | marine metagenome | biome: ENVO:00000447; feature: ENVO:00000209|ENVO:00000569|ENVO:01000036; material: ENVO:00002151; isolation source: viral sequences binned using virsorter ...
TACCTTGCACTTTTTTTAAAAAAGGGCTATAGATTAATCACTATACATTAAATTAAGAACGTAGACGAGTATAGCGACGACCTAGAGACTACGTTCGCATAATCTAGGAGGATTATAACATGGCAAACACAACTTTTTCGGGACCCGTAAGATCGGAGAACGGATTTAAGACTATAAGTAAAACTGCATCAACAGGTGTAGTGCATGACAGAACTCAGATATCTGGGTTAATGGATGCAAGAAGAAAATATCTTTATGAGCCTTTTCTACAAAGACCAGGCCTTAATGCTATAAATATCATCGACCCTGATGCAAATGATGCAACAGCACTGGCAGTAACACAAGCAGCTAACAAAAACTTTGAAACATTAGGTACTAACTACACGACTGCTTTGACTACTTTTTCAGCAACGCAAGCGGGAATCGTAATGACAACTGCAACAACTGATGAAGATCAAGCAATTCTGTTACCACATTTAGATACAAACCAAACAGCTTGGAGTGGAACTAAATGGGGAACTGAAAACCAAGTCGAGTGGGAATGTTCAATTTCATTACCTGCACTTGATAACCAAAAAGTTTGGGCTGGTTTAAAATTGACAAATGATCAATTGCCTCAAACGGATGCGGATCAAGCATATTTCTATTATGCAAGTGACGGAACGAATGGGCAAGCATTGTCAACTTTCTCACCATGGTATTTTATTCAGTCTGTTAATGGTACTGACTACCTAACTAATTTAGGTATTACAGCAGCAGCAGATACAATGTATCATTTCAAAATTTCGATTGATAGCGATAGAAAACCATCTATTTTTGTAAATGGTGTGCAATACAGTGCAACAACAACTGCAGCTACGACTTTTGATGGTTCAACTGAAGTAACTGGAACAACTCAAGCAACTATTGCGGAAAGTTATTCAGCTACAAACGCGAACACTCAAAAAGGTCCAGCATTGAAAAACGATGTTGATTTAATTCCATATATTGGAATTGAATGTGGAGCAGGGGCAGCTGAAGTATTAAACGTACACTACACAGCAATCAGTAGACACGTTTTTGAATAATAAATAAACTTTAATGGAGCGGGGGCTTCGGCCCCTTCTCTCTAATGGAGGAAAAAAATGGCAGACGCAGTAACAAGTCAAACATTATCGGATGGTGCAACAACCGCGGTAATGAAATTTACAAACATCTCTGATGGTTCTGGTGAATCCGCAGTAAAAAAAGTAGATGTTTCAGCTTTAACAGCATCTCCGTCAGGAGCAGAGTGTGCTAGAGTTCATATCACACAAATATGGTATGCAATTTCTGGTATGAGAATTGATCTGGAATGGGATGCTTCATCTAATGTTAAAGCACTAATTTTAGGTGGCGGTGTAACACTGGAACCTACAGTTGGACATCTTGATTTTAGATCTTTTGGCGGTATTAAAAATAATGCAGCCGGTGGAATTACAGGAGATATAGATTTAACGACTTTACATCATACAAGTAATGATGCGTATACGATTATATTAGAGTTGAAAAAATCTTACTAGGAGGTAGCGAATGGCTAATACTACTTCCGGAACAGTAACGTTCGACAAGACATTTGCTGTAGACGAAATAATTGAAGAAGCCTACGAGCGAATTGGCTTACAATCTGTTTCGGGATATCAATTAAAAACAGCAAGACGTTCTTTAAATATATTATTTCAAGAATGGGGCAATAGAGGTTTGCACTACTGGGAGGTAGGTGACACTAATATTGATCTTGTTGAAGGACAAGCTGAATATACTTTCTACAGAGCATCAGGAGATGGAACTTCTGCAACGACAGCTGGGGGAACAAGTGGATCCTCAACGTATGGAATCGCAGATGTTCTTGAAGCAACATACAGAACTGGCAGAGGAACAACTTCTGAAGCGGATTCAGCCCTTACTAAAACTGATCGATCAACTTATTCTGGACTAGCTAATAAATTATCTAAAGGAACACCTGCTAGATATTTTGTTCAAAGATTCGTGGACAAAACAACAGTCACTTTATATCCAACACCTGATTCAACAGCAGCATCGAAAGATGTTCATATTTTCTTTGTCAAAAGAATTCAAGACGCTGATGCAACGTATACGGATGCAACTGATATACCTTATCGTTTTGTACCTTGTATGGCATCAGGATTATCATTTTATTTAGCACAAAAATATGCACCCCAAAGAGTGCAAGAATTAAAATTATTATACGAAGATGAATTAAAAAGAGCTTTGGCAGAAGATGGATCTTCTACAAGCACTTATATAACTCCGGAGTCTTATTACCCGAGTGGATAATTATGTTTGCAAAAGGAAAATACGCTAAAGCGATCTCAGATAGAAGTGGAATGGAATTTCCATATCGTGAAATGATTAAAGAATGGAATGGCATGTTGGTTCATAAATCAGAATATGAAGCAAAACACCCTCAATTAGAACCAAGAGGATTTGGTGCTGAAGGACACGGTTTAGCTAATGCTAAACCTGCAAGAACAGAGTCAGATGCATTAGCTATTTTAGGCCCTGATCCTTTTTCAACGATTGCTTCAGGATCTTCTTATATTAATGTTTATGAAAGAAGTCATGGCAGAGATACCAGTGATACGGTACGATTTAGAGGTCCGATCTGGACAAGCTCGGATCCTGATGGTTTTCAAAACCCAGTAGACTTTGATGGCATCAGTGGATCTAACATTGCAAAATCTGCAGGATATTCAATCACAGTTGGAAAAAGAGATTCTTCTGGTGATGTGACTGCAACGGACGATTACTACTACTTTACTGTGGACACGAGTACTGCTACAAGTGGAGGAGTATCAGGAGGAGGCAATAATTGCACGGCTGGACCGGCAACTTTAGAAGATTAATATGGCAGGATTTACTTATTCAACACTCACAACAGCAATTCAAAATTATACTGAAGTAGGAACAGGTGTCCTATCCAGTACGATTACAGATCAATTTATTGATAATTCAGAATTAAGAATACAAAGAGAAATTCCCATTGATGCGGATCGAAGAGAAGTTATAGATAATTTGGTTGCTTCCAAAGATAATGTTCATGCTCCTGCGGGGACACTATTTGTCAGAGGATTACAAGTTTATACTTCAACAACGGCTGCTACGGGAGCTAATAGTTGGTTGATTAAAAAGGATATTAGCTATTTGAGAGAGTACGATGCAGCTGAAACAACGACTGGAACACCCAAATATTATGCAATGTCTGGGGGAGGAGCAACTGGAGCTGGAGCAACGACTTCAGGAAAAATTACTATTGTGCCCACTCCGAGTTCAGGCTTTATGTATAAATTACATTATAATGCTAGACCTCTGGGATTAAGCTCAGCAAATACGACAACGTATTTAAGTCTTAACTTTGGGAATGGACTTTTATATGCATGCTTGGTAGAAGCATTTAGCTATTTAAAAGGTCCAATGGATATGTTACAACTTTATGAACAGAAGTACCAAACCGAAGTACAAAAGTTTGGAGGAGAACAATTAGGTCGAAGAAGACGTGACGATTATACGGATAATGAACCTCGTATACCCGTTCCGGCTCAGACACCGTAAGGAATTAAAATATGACAACAGCATCTAAAAAAAGATTTAAAAAACTTAAACCTACCAAGATACAACCAGACTCAATGTATGCAGTAGATAAAAAAAAATATGAGTTACGTAAACAAGGATTAGATGTTAGATTTAAATCAGGTGGAATAGCATCGGGTATAAGAAGATTTAACAGAGGTGGAAAAGTATAATGGCAACACTAACAACTAAAGTAATAGAAGAAATAACATTAAATAATAACAGCTATAACAGTGAGCGATCACTAGATATTTCTAGTGTTGATGAAATTGTTAAAAGAATCGTTACGATCTCAACAACAGAAACAGGACTGTTAGGATTTGCCACAGCTTCTTCAACAGATTTATCAAAAAGTTATCTAGCAGGTCAGTTTGATGAAGACGATGTTAGATACATTAGAATTACAAATTTAGATTCAAGTAATCACCTTACATTAATTTTTAGAGATGAAGACAGTACAGAGTTTGCTATTAAAGTAGACGCTGGTCACTCATTTATTTATCCAGGTGACAATAGTGGTGGTGTTATAGATACCATGCATGCAGCTGGTTCTGCAATTACTGTATCTTTAAATGATTTGGTTGATATTACAGCTCAAGCAGATACGTCTTCTGTAGATGTAGAGGTATTTGTAGGAAGCGCATAGGATAAATTATGGTTTTGAGATTATTAACAGGAATACCTAAAATAGCTAAAAAAGGATGGAAGCAGAAAAGAATTGATGCTTTAGCTAAAACTATTGAAAAAGTTGAAAAAACAAATCCTAATCGAATAAGTGATATTCAAAGAAGAATATTTAAAAAAACTAAAACTGGATATAAAACTGATCCTTTAGAACAAGAGTATCATCATTTAAGTAGAACAGAAGCTAAAACTAAAAAAGAGTATAAGGCGGAAAAGAAAAAATTAAGTAAGGATTAAAATATGGCATCAAGTTATACAGGTCTTGGTACAGAGTTAATGACAACCGGCGAAAATGCCGGAACATGGGGTACAACTACCAATACCAATTTACAAATTATAGAACAAATTTCTGGTGGTTATACAGAACAAGACATAGCGGGCTCAGCTGATACAACAACATTATCTGTTTCTGATGGATCAACAGGTGCGGTTCTTTCACATAGAATTATAAAATTTACAGGTACAATCACTGGAAACCAAATTGTAACAATTCCTTTGGATGTTCAACAGATGTATATTGTAGTTAATGGTACATCTGGTGCTTACACTGTTCAATTTAAATATGTTTCTGGTTCAGGATCTAGTGTTACTTTTGCAGCAACAGATAAAGGAACAAAACTTCTTTATGCTGCTGCTGATCATGCTTCGAATCCAAATTTAGTTGATTCAGGTATTGGATCTACTGCAGGGCATGATTTAGATGGTAATGAATTAATTTTAGATGCTGATGCGGATACAAGTATTACAGCAGATACAGACGATCAAATAGATATTAAAATTTCAGGCGCTGATGATTTTCAATTTACAGCAAATACTTTTACGGCGCAAGCAGGTAGTACGATTGCTGCACAAGCATTTACTGCTACTACAGTAACAGCTAGCGGTATTGTAAAAACAGACGACACTACTGAAGCAACTTCTACAACTGATGGTTCATTACAAACTGATGGTGGATTATCTGTTGCAAAAGATGCTGTACTCGGTGATGACCTTAAATTATTAAGTGATTCTGCTGTATTAAGTTTTGGTGCAGATTCAGATACAACTTTAACACATACTGATGGAACAGGTTTAACTTTAAACTCAGCAAATAAACTTCTTTTTAGAGATTCAGCTTTATCTATTAGTTCAAGCACAGATGGGCAATTAGACATTGACGCAGATACTGAAGTAGAAATTGCTACAACAACTCTTGATCTTAATGGTGCTCTTGACGTAAGTGGAGCTTCTCAACTTAGTGGTGCAGTTACTGTTGGTGTTGATGGTACAGGATTAGATGTTAAATTCTTTGGTGATACTTCTGGAAGTTTCTTATTGTGGGATCAATCAGATGATGCATTAGAATTAACAGATTCTTCTCCAATTAAAATTGGTGATAGTGGTGATATGGAAGTGTATCACGATGGTACAAATTCTTATATTACAAATTCACAAGGTGCTTTAAAAGTAGCAACTGAAACATCAGGCATTGCTGTTACGATTGGACATACAACTTCAGAAGTAACGGTTGCAGATAATTTAACAGTTACAGGAACTTTAACTTTAGGTTCAGGTGCAGAATTAACAGAAGCAGAATTAGAATTTTTAGATGGAATCACTGCAGGTACGGCAGCAGCAAGTAAAGCAATGGTTTTAGATTCTAGTGCAGATATTACTGGTGGTAGAAATCTAACTATCTCTGGTGAATTAGACGCTGCAACAGGAGATTTTTCTGGTGATGTTGATGTAGATGGTACTTTAGAAGCAGATGCTATTACAATTAATGGTACAGCTATTGGGTCTGTCTACGGTGTAATTGCAGGAAGTTCTAGTATTGTTACAACAGGTGCTTTAGATTCAGGATCAATTACTTCAGGATTTGGTGCCATAGATAATGGAACTTCAAATATAAGATCTGCAACAATTACAGCAGAAACTGCTTTCGTACCCGATGCTTCAGGTGGTGCTGATTTAGGAACAACTGCATTAGAATTTAATGACCTTTTCTTAAATGATTCTGGTTCAATTCAATTTGGAGATGACCAAGATACTACTATAACTCACACAGATGGAACAGGTTTAACATTAAACTCAACAAACAAATTTTGTTTTAGAGATTCAGCTTTATCTATTAGTTCAAGTACAGATGGTCAATTAGATATTGACGCTGACACAGAAGTAGAAATTGCAACAACGACATTAGATTTGAATGGGGCTCTTGACGTAAGTGGAGCAGTTACTATTGGAGGAGTTACTTCTTTTCCAGATGGTTCAAATTCAGCTCCTTCTATAACAAATACAGGAGACACAAACTGTGGCTTATATTTCAGTGCTGCAGATACATTAGCTTTTACTGCTGCTGGAACAGCTCAATTTACAATGGCGGATGGAGCTATAGCGCCAGTAACAGACGATGATGTAGATTTAGGTACATCAGGTTTAGAATTTAAAGATGGATATTTTGATGGCACATTATATTGTGATACATTAAATTTAGCTGGAACATCACATACATCAATTGAGGACCCTACTGCCCTTGCAATTGCATTGGGATAGGTATAAAAAGAAATTTTAGGAGGATAAATGGCAAATACGTTTAAAGTAGTGACTTTTGCAGCAGAACCCGCTTCAGCAGGAACCGCATATACTATGTATACGGTAGCTGGAAGTACAACAACAGTTGTTCTTGGTTTAATACTTACGAATATTCACACCTCTGCAGTTACTGCAGAAGTAGAACTTGTGAGTGATACAGGAAGCCGTGGTGGGGCTAACAATGTTACAAATGGAACAGCTTTTCTTGCAAAAGACGTCAGCATTCCCGCAGGGAGTTCTTTAGAGCTCTTATCGGGAGGTAAGGTTGTCTTGGAAACAACAGATGTAATTAAGGTAGATTGTTCCGTTGCAGATAAGATTTCAGGCACATTGTCGATAATGGAGATAACGTAAGATGGGCTATATTGGGAATCCTCCTTCCGAAAATTATACTTCATTCAAAACAGAAACTTTTTCTGTATCGGCTACTACAAGCTATACACTTTCGTATGGTGTAGCTAATGAAAATGAACTTGCACTCTTTGTAAATAACGTAAGACAGCAACCAGGATCTGGAAAAGCGTATACTGCTACGGGCACAGCGTTGACTTTATCCGCGGCAACTGCCTCAACGGATACAATGTATGCAGTTTATTTAGGCCGTGCACTTCAAACCAGTACTCCTTCAACTAATAGTATTACAGCAGCGATGATGTCATCAAATGCTGTAACAACAATGACTGCAGGCGCAGGAATAACAGGTGGTTCGGGTACCGTGTACAAATCAGAAGTTATTCAATTAGGGGATATCATACATACTAATATTATTATTGATCTTACCGGATTAAATTCTAGTGCGGCAGGAGACATTATAGGTAAACAAGCAACAGCCAGTTGTCATCTTGGACAAATTACAGCGGCTATAAATGGAACAATTTTATTTGGAGAAATTAATTGTTTGGAAACTCCAGCAGGTGGAGAACCAGACATAGATGTTTACACAGCAACAGTATCAACAGGTACAGAAGATGTTGCAATTTCTGGTTTAACAGAAACAGCAGTATTAAACACAGGAGCAGATTGGACTTTAACAAAAGATCCAATGGCTTTCACAACCGTTCCTCCAGCCGATGGATATTTATATTTAGTTGGATCAGGAGGCGGAACCGATGCAACTTATACTGCAGGAAAATTTCTGATTAGTTTATGGGGGTATTAATATGGCCCTTAGTAAAGTCAACTACGACAGTTTAAACGTCACAGCCGCTGCAAGCAAAGCTTTGAAGTGGAATTCAACTCCCGATGGTTTCGAGACAGGGACTCTTGGAGGTAGTATGGTTTTGTTGTCTACAACAACCGCTTCCTCAGATTCAACAGTAAGTATTACATCTGGATTAGATGATACTTATTCTGTTTATTGTTTTAAGTTTTTTAATATACACCCCTCTGCCGCTTCTTATTTTGCGTTTAATATGAGTGTAGATGCAGGTAGTAATTATAATGTAGCTAAAACTTCTACATATTTTTACGGATTACATTATGAAGATGATACTACAACACAACTTGATTATGATGGGGGTCGAGATTTAGCACAAGGGGCGGGCATTCAACATCTTTCTGCTTCTAGCGGAACAGGAAATGATGAAGGTCAATCAGGAGAGTTATATTTGTTTAATCCATCATCTACAACTTATGTAAAACATTTTATTGCAAGAATAAGTGGAGTAACATCTAATCCAGCTGCTATGGATAATTTTACTGCTGGATATGGAAATACAACCAGCGCAGTTGATGCTGTTCAATTTAGTTTCTCATCAGGAAACGTGGATGCGGGGGTAATAAAATTATATGGGATATCTTAATGGCACTTACTAAATATAATTGGAATAGTTTTGATGTAACACCTGTAGCTAGTAGAGCATTAGGTTTTAACTCAGACGCTGATGGATTAACTTCTATAGTAGGCACTAATCTGGTTTTAATTAAAACTCTTACTGCTTCATCTAGTGCAACTTTAGATTTTGTTGATGGAAGTTCAGATGTTGTTTTAGATAATACTTACCCTATTTATAAATTTGACTTTATAAATATTCATCCAGCGACTGATGGTGCAAAATTTCAATTTAATTTATCTGTTGATACTGGAAGTAATTATAATGTTACAAAAACTACAACATTTTTTCATGCTCTGCACGATGAAGCTGATGGTTCTGCTCTTGTTGCTCAAGCGGCAGCAAGAGATTTAGCACAATCTACGTCAGACCAAGTGCTTCTTTGGGAAGCAGATAATGATGCAGATAGTAATGTTACTGGTTCTATGTATCTCTTTGATCCATCATCGACTACATTTGTAAAACATTTTCTGTCAGTAACTAGTGGAGTTACTAATAGTACTACGGAAGGTAATCAATATGTGGCTGGTTACGGAAATGATACATCGGCTGTAGATGCTGTGCGGTTTCAATTCAATTCAGGAAACATAGACGCAGGGAGCATCAAGCTCTATGGATTAAAGGATAGTTAATGGCTCTTTCTAAATTAACATATAATAGTTTTAACGTTACTCCTTCAGCAAGTAAAGCTGTCGGTTTTGGTTCTGGAGCCGATGATCTTTCAGCTAGTCTTAGCGGAGGCTCAATCGTTTTTATCAAAAAATTAACCGCTTCTTCATCTGCAACTGTATCGTTTGTAAATGGTAGTTCTGATGTTGTTCTTGATGGAACTTACAAAGAATACTTATTTACTTTTAAGAATATTCACGCACAAACTAATGATGCTACTTTTAAATTTAATGGATCAGATGATACTTCATCTCATAGTTATGATATTGCAAAAACAACATCATATTTTGATGCTTACCAGACAGAAAGTGCCACTATAGGTTTTGGTTATAGAACAGCAGAAGATTTAGCAAATGGGACAGGAGTACAAACTGTTTTGAGAAATTTAGGTGTTGGTAATGATCAATCGGCATCAGGATATTTATATTTATATGCACCATCTGACACAACGTATGTGAAGCATTTTATTGGTGGTGGAGCAACGTATGGATCATCAGATGAAAATGTTAACAACTTTGTAGGAGGATATTTTAATACTACTGCCGCTATTACAGCAATTCAATTTGCTATGAGTTCAGGAAATATAGATGCTGGAGATATCTGCTTGTATGGAGTAAATTAATATGATAAAAAATAAAAAAGGAGTAAATTAACGTGAGTTATATCGGCGTTCGACCTACAATTGGAAATTTTCAAGTTTGCGATGCAATAAGCGCATCTGCAACGGATACATTTAACCTTACGGTTGGTGGCGTTGCAATCAGCCCGCAATCGGCTCAACACTGTTTGGTATCATTAAATGGTATTTTGCAGGCACCTATATCCTCTTATACAATTTCAGGTAGTACAATCGTTTTCGCTTCGGCGATTACGACAAATGACTCTGTTGACTTTGTCACTGTACTGGGTGACGTGCTCGACATGGGCGCGCCTTCAGATGATACGGTGACAGCAGCTAGTATGGCTTCAACAGCAGTAACAGAATTGTCAGCAGGAGCAGGAATTACAGGTGGAACAGGAACGGTTTATAGATCAGATGTTCAAAAATTAGGAAACATTTATCACACAAGAATTTTAATAGATTTAACAGGACTTGCTAGTTCTGGATCAGGAGACATTATAGGTAAAGCAGCAACGGCTAATTGTTCCATTGGACAAATTACAGCTGCAGTTAATGGTACTGTATTAGGAGGCAAGATAACTTGCTTTGAAGCACCCGCTGGTGGAGACCCCGACATTAACCTTTGGTACGCAGATGAAGCAACAGGAACAGAAGACGCTGCAGTAACAGGTTTAACTAACCAAACACAAATGTGCGATAGTGGAGATTTTGCAATAGGAACTGTAGTCGGAATTCCAACGCCACCCGCTGCCAATAAATATATGTATATGGTAACAGGCGCAGCAACAGATGCTAATTATACAGCAGGAAAACTTCTTATAGAACTATTTGGGTACGTATAGGAGGGCAGCATGGCCATACGAACAGCTAATAATCAATCCTTGACAGAAGTTACAACTATACCATCAGCAGTATCTGCTGGTGCTTGGACATTAATTTCCACAGCAACTGCTTCAGATGGGGATGCTGCAGTCAGCATCACGTCAGGATTAGATGATACTTATGCACACTATTGTTTTAAATATTACAATTTACATCCAGAAACTAATGCAATGGATTTAGTTTTTAATGGATCAATAGATGCTGGTTCAAACTATAATGTAACTAAAACTACAACTTATTTTCACGCAAGACACGATGAAGCAGATACTGCAACTCAACTTACTTATCTGACTGGATTAGATGTAGTACAAGGGACTGGCTTTCAACCAATGGCAAAAGCAGTAGGGAATGGTAATGATGAATGCTGTAGTGGAGAATTACATCTCTTTGATCCGAGTAGTACTACATTCGTAAAACATTTTTATGGAAGAACAGTAGCACTTCAAGGTGATGATGAAGCACAAGATAATTTTTATAGTGGTTATTTTAATACGACATCGGCAGTAGATGCTATTCAGTTTAAATATGAAAGCGGAGACCTAGATGCAGGAGTAATAAAATTATATGGCATTAGTTAAATATAATAATCAATCAATAGCAGATATTACTGAAACAGGATTAACATCAGGTGCGATGACATTAATTTCCACAACAACCGCTTCCGCAGATTCTTCATTAAGCATTACATCTGGAATAGATGATACGTATCCTATTTATTTATTTAAGTTTATTAATCTTCACCCAGGTACGGATCAAAAAAATTTGCAAATAGGTTTTAGAGATGGGAGTACAGCTTATGATGCAACAAAAACTACAACTTTTTTTATGGCTAATCACTCCGAAGCTGACGCTTATGCTGCTGTGACTTATGATACAACATTAGATTTAGCACAAAGCACCGCTTATCAAGCTTTAACAGAAAACACAGGATCAGACAACGATCAAAGTTGTTCAGGAGAACTTTGGCTTTTCAATCCAGCGAGTACTACGTTCGTAAAACATTTTATAGCTCATGTACATAGTTGTCGTCACGCAGACGCAGCGGAGTCATATAGAACTTCTGGATATTGTAATGTTACTGCCGCAATAGATGCGGTAGATTTTAAATTTTCAAGCGGGAACATAGATTCCGGCTCCATAAAACTTTTTGGGTTAAAGGATAGTTAATGGGAATAATCAAATTAAATAATCGTGGAATGAGATCAGCAACTGATATTGGTGGAACAACATCTTTAGGTACTTGGACTCTTATCAAAAAATTAACCGCTTCATCTAGTGCAACTTTAGCTTTTGTTGATGGAAGTGCAGATGTTGATTTAGATGATACTTACAGGGAATACCTATTTACATTTAATAATATTCATCCAGCAACTGATGCTACATCTTTTGGTTTTAATGTGAGCATAGATGGTGGTTCAAATTATAATGTTGCTAAGACAACAACGATGGTTAGGACACAACATTATGAAAGTGGAACAAGTGGTGTCATAGAATATGTAGATGTGGATTTAGCACAAGGTACAGGGACTCAGTTCTTACATCAAGACGATGGAATGGGTGCTGATAATGACCAATGTCTTGCTGGATATTTACATTTATTTGAACCTAGTAATACAACATTTGTAAAACATTTTATGTCATTAACATCAAATATTAACGCTAGTGATAGATGTAGAGGTGCCTTCGTGTCTGGTTATGCAAATACTACCAGCGCAGTTAATGCTGTTCAATTCTTGATGGCTGCAGATGAAATAGACGCAGGAGATATCTGCTTGTATGGACTAAATTAATATGATAGAGAATAACAAAGGAGAAAAATATGCCTAGATTTCATAATATCAATGGTAATAGGGTTCAGTTTACGGCTGAGGAAGAGACAGCTCGGGACAATGAAGAAACAGCTTGGGCTAATGCAGCTCCGGCTAGAGCTTTAGCTGATCTTAGGAGAACAAGAAATAGACTCTTAGCTGAAACTGATTATCTTGCCTTGTCCGATAATACTCTTTCTGACGATATGAAAACATATCGTAAGGATCTAAGAGATTTACCAGCAGGTAAAGACACTGTTGATAAATGTAATAACGCGACATGGCCGACTAAACCATAAGGCATAGAAACACAGCTATGCTGCAAAAAATTAACATTGCACCTGGTTTCAATAAACAAGTCACAGCGACTGGTGGAGAAGGCCAGTGGGTTAGTGGTGACTATGTGCGTTTTAGATATGGCTCTCCCGAGAAAATAGGAGGCTGGAGTCAATTAGGTGATAAAACCATCACAGGACGAAACACAGCCTTACATCATTTCGTTAATGCCAGCGGAATAAAATATGCCGCTTTAGGCACAAACAGATTTTTATACGTCTATTCTGGAGGAGCTTTTTATGATATAACTCCTCTCAAAAGCACAACAACATTAACGAGTGCTTTTACAACAACCAATGGATCAACATCTGTCACGATCACGTTTGCGAGCGCTCATGGAATTACTGCTGGGGATATTGTTCTTCTCGATAATTTTACTGCTATTACCGATTCTAATTTTAGCTCTGGTGATTTTGACGATTATAATTTCATGGTCACCACCGTTCCAACCACAACAACGATTACGGTCACGATGGGATCAGCAGAAAGTGGATCAGGGGCCAGCACATCCGGAGGCATAAGAGTTAAACTTTATTATTCCATAGGACCTGCCGTTGAAGAATCAGCAGCCGGTTGGGGATTAGGACTTTGGAGTGGTATTAAATTAGGCGTTGGAGAATCAACTTTAGATGGAGCACTAACAAGTGGCTCTTCAAGCATTGTCTTAGACGATTCAGCCTCGTTCCCTGCTACAGGTACCGTGGTCATAGATGACGAGCGTATTGCTTTTACAGCCAATGCCTCAGGTACAGAAACTTTATCAGGACTTACAAGGGGATCAGACAACACCACAGCAGCATCACACTCGGATGGAGCAACCGTTAAGGACGCATCCGATTATACCAAATGGGGCGCTTCTCAAACGGGAGATATTATTACTGCTCCGGGTGTATGGACTCTAGATAATTATGGAAATAAATTAATTGCAACCATCGTCGATGGTGCAACTTTTGAATGGGATTCAGATGCATCAAGTGCAACGGGGACAAGAGCAACGATTGTGGCGAATGCACCCACAGCAGCAATAGAAACTTTAGTATCAACACCCGATCGTCACTTAGTGTTCTTTGGAACTGAAACGACGATTGGAACGACATCAACACAGGACGACATGTATATCAGGTGGTCAGATCAAGAGAGCATTGATGCTTCAACTTCATATGCTCCTTCAGCGACCAATACTGCAGGTACACAAAGACTGGCTGACGGAACACGGATCGTGGCAGCGATCAGAGGTCGTGATGCCATTTACATTTGGACGGATACTTCCTTATTCGTTATGAGATTTGTTGGAGCTCCCTTCGTATTCTCCTTTCAACAAGTGGGTACGAACTGTGGATTGGTAGGTAAGAATGCAGCCGTCGAAGTTGATGGCGCCGCTTACTGGATGTCTGAAAATGGTTTCTTTAGATATACAGGTAAGTTGGAATCGTTAGCATGTCTCGTTGAAGATTATGTTTATGACGACATTAATACCGTTCCTAAAAATCACATTTACGCAGGACTGAATAACCTCTTTGGAGAAGTTACATGGTTCTATCCTGGTAGTGGTGCAGCATCAAACAATCGATCAGTCACTTATAATTATATGGATTCAACAGTGGAAAGACCGATTTGGACAACGAGTTCTTTATCAAGATCCACGTGGTCTGACTCTCACATTTTTGGCAAACCGCATGCAACGGAATATGATTCATCAGCAACGAGTGATGCAACGGTGGGTAACACGGATGGTGTGACAACCTACTATGAACACGAAACAGGAACGAATCAAATTAAAGCAGGAGCAACAACGGGCATTGCAGCAAGTATTCAATCTGGAGATTTTGATATTGGTCAACAAGGAGCTACTATGGGTGCAGGTAATGATGGGGAATACATGATGAAGATTAGAAGAGTCATTCCTGATTTTCTACAGCAAACGGGAAGTGCAAGAGTAACCTTAAACTTAAAAAGTTATCCAACAGATACAGAAGCCAGTTCCTCTTTAGGTCCTTTTACTGTAGACTCAGATACAACAAAAATAGATACAAGAGCTCGTGCACGTGCTATAGCTTTAAAAATAGATAACACAACGATTACACAACACTGGAAGCTAGGAACGTTTAGATTAGATATACAACCGGATGGAAGAAGATAATGGCAATAGATAAAAGTATTAGAGCAGATTATGCCATACAAGGTGGTGGACCTAATTATTTAGGAAAACAAGAAATGGTAAAAGCTCCAAAGAAATGGAAGTCTTCACCGGATCATGAACCTGCAGAGCTTGCGTACATTACTGAAAAAGAAAAAGATATTTTAATTGACTTAGATATATATGGTTCTTTAAATGGCAAACCTAATCGTGGCCCTTCCGGCATTATTTCTCTTCAAGGAGATCTTGGAGGATATGATGCTTCGCCTAGTAGAGGAGGCGGAGGTAATGGTCATGCTCATCCAGGGATTGCTTCAACTTATTCACCGCCAGCACCAACAGTTACAAGATCTAGAATTCAAGAAGAAAAGCAAGCACAAAAAAACATTGATGACGCAGCAAGAGTCAGAGAAATTTTAACAAGAGGACGAGGAACAGAGATCCCTGGAGAAAGACTTTTTGAAGATAGGATTTCAAAAGGAGCTACTCCTGAAATAAAAGCAGAGGTAGGACCCGATGGACAAATTGTAGGTAGAGAATATAATGCAGAAGCAATACAAAAAGCTGCAAAAAAAGAATCCGTAGCAAGAGCTTTAGGCATAGGAGATCCTTTAACTGGGGAACAGATTACAAGCTTACCTACAAGTACTCGAATTGCAGATTTTGTACCTACACAAACAAGAATTCAAAATTTACAAGACGCTGGAAGTAAATTTTTACCCAGTCTTACAAAAGAAGGTATGACAGAATGGGGAAAAGAGAAAGCTAAAAGTTGGTTGACAAAAA
>VTLG01000253.1_pt1 | contig 15937 bp, 5 predicted proteins | sample 4694571 | NCBI WGS metagenome assembly VTLG01 (sample SAMN12604809, study PRJNA352737) | marine metagenome | biome: ENVO:00000447; feature: ENVO:00000209|ENVO:00000569|ENVO:01000036; material: ENVO:00002151; isolation source: viral sequences binned using virsorter ...
TCTTCATAGTCGTCAAGTGCGTTGGCTGCTGCGGTGTCTCCGTTAAATGATATTCCTCCAGCACCTTGAATACGTGCTACTTCTGTTGTAAGGTTTGAATAAAAAACGTGATTTTGAGCAGAGCTAGATGTTGATGCAAAATATTCCATATTAAATGGACTATTGTAATTCTTTCTTATTCTTGAATATCTGGCAGAAGCATTATCACTTGGAGAAGTAAAATGCAAGTTTGCTTGGGTATTGTTGTTTACACCAACAGTAGAGTCTCCAAAAATATTAACGCCAATACTTGAAGTTTCTAACTTTTTATCGTTGTTGTGATATAGCTCTACTGAACTATTTTCAGTAGCTACTATCATTTTTTCGCTGTTAGCTGCATTTACTGCTTTCCAAACTGCTGCTCTATTTTTTAACTCACCAGTTAAATTGTAAAGGTAGCTATGAGTTCCATCATGATATATCTGTAAGTCATTAGAAGTTCCAGCTAAAAATTTATTATTATCAGCAAGAAACGCATCTCCTGATACAGTGATTCCATTAACAGTTGTCTCAAACTTTTTAGCGTTGTCATGGTATAGCTCTACTGCTCCGTTTTGCACAGCAGTAACAGCTTGCTCATTATCATTAACTCTTAAATATATATTTCCATTATCTGATTCTATATAAAGATTTCCAGTACCTTCATCACGAATTTTACTATGATTTCCATTGTGATAAATTGCAAGATCTTGTGAATTACCAAGCCTAAGTGCAAAGTTATCTACAAAATCCATCACGTTGCTATTAACATTTATACTAGCTTTCCCACCACCAAAATTAACACCACCACTAGCAACTATCTCTCCTGTAACAGAAATACCAGTATTCGTAGTGTCTAATTTAGTTGATGAATTGTACATTAACTGTACTTGTCCATTAGGAAAAGCTTTTATCATTGGTTCATTAGCACCGCTGACTGTATGCCTTAATTCAAGAGATCCATTACTTGTATTAATATAATTCTGGCTTCCATTATGATATATCTCCAGATCATTCCCTGTTCCCAAACGTATCTTCTCGTTATCAAGAAGATCAATAGGAGTTTTTAAACCCCTATCATCTATTTTTGTTAATGGCATTAGTCTGCTTCCTCCGCTGTATTGCCTAATGATACCCACTTAAGATATTCTTGGTAGTCAGTGTTGGCAGAATCTTTAGGAATTAAACATCCCCTTGTTTTATCTATAATGTAAGTTTCTGTAACGTTCCCATCATAGTCTTTGTTTTCGTGTAATTTATAAGTCATAATTAAAATTCCGAACTAGCGTCTAAACTAAGTCTGACAAAGCAGTCCCCACTGCCTGTGTAATATGCTGCATTTGATGTGTGGCTAGAACTTACTGTAATTCTAACAAAAAATCCTGTTGTTTTACTATTTAACGTGTCAATTGGAACAACAAACTCATCATTAGTTACACCTACTTGTTCAAATCTATGGCTATTAACAGTACCACTACTTCCATGAAAAGTTATACTAGGGTTAGTTCTCATTTCAACAGGCCACCAGTAATGTGTATCATAAGCACCATTTGTACCATTACCTCGTTTATTTTGACTTATCGTACCTGATCCGGTATTCCAAGTATCAACAGCATAAAGGTTTGAACCATAAGGTTTATTTTTATAATAATATCTTCTACATTTTTCAAGAGTTTGTGAGAAATCTTGATGTTCGACTGGAGTTGCAACACTTCCTAGTTCAAACTGTACACCTGATATTTCCCAGAAATTATTTGTAGCAGCACAGAAGTTTGTTTGATTACTTGTTCCCATCACTTCAGATGCACTCCAAGAACCAGCAGTACCGTTAAAACTACTTCCGTGACCTAATGACCATGTAATTTTTGCACCTAAGTTATGATCTTTAGCCCAAGCCCCTGTCGTATCACCTGAAAGAGTAATTGTTTTTCTTTCCCAAGTATCAGCAGCACTTATTGTATATTCAAAAGCATAACCTCTGTTATTACCAGCATTACCAAAAGATCCGCTAAAAGTACCAGTAACATTAGATCTTACATAGAAACTTAAAGTACAAGTTTTTGCTGTAGACTTACCCCAATTTGTTGGTATTATATGATTACCTTCTAAATGTGTAACTAATGTAGTGTACGCAGTAGATGAAAAAGAACTATTCGCACTAGCAGTTACTATTTTTAAAGCACTATTTAAGCCAAGTTCTTGAAGGCTACCATGGGTTGGATGAGTTATTGTTAGGGTAGAAGAGTTACTTGTTCTAACCATTGATAAATCAAGTCCTCTGTAGTTACCAGCACTTAAAGTTTTAGATCCACCATCATTTCCATCAAGTCTCTGAGCTATACGCATATTTCCATTTAGCAACATGTTTCTGTTACCTAATGGATGATCTGCTACTAATGTTCCTGTAACAGTTGCACCAGTTGCAGTAGTTTCAAGTTTTTTTACGTTGTTGTGATATAGCTCTACTGCTCCATCAGTTATAAAACGAGCCATATATTCAGAGGTCGCTTTGTTAATCTGAACTTCACCACTAGCAGTATTAATTCTTAAATCACCAGTATCATTATCTAAATAGGAGGTCGTTCCGTCATGCCATATTTCTAGATCTGTGCCATTACCAATGTAAATTCTTACGTTATCTTTAACATATATACCACCAGTTTGTAACCATAAATTACCTAGAACTTCAGTACCAGCACCATAGGTCTGTAGCTTTTTACTACCATTATGATATAATTCAACGGCTCCACCATTTATACAATTTATAAAATTAGTGCTATCATCATTATCCCTAAGAACGATACCATCCTCAGCTAATAACTTAAGATCATCACCATCAGATCTAATTATTAAATCACCTGTATCACTATCAATGGTCGAATTAGTACCATCGTGAGAAATTTGTAAATCATCACTATTACCAAAAGTAGCTAATTTGTAATCTTGAAATCTTAGTTTTCCTGTACCAGCGAGATGAACAAAATTTTGAGTGCCACTTTCATTCCGGAAAGATAAAGTTCCTTGTATAGTTGTTCCTGTTGCATTAGCACCACTAATAGTTACGCCAGAACTGGTTGTCTCAAACTTCTTAGCGTTGTCATAATATAGCTCTACGGCTCCATCTTTAAAGAAACGAGCCATTTTACCATTAGCTAAACTGCCATCATTTATTATGTTGACACTAGCACCATTGCTATCTATCCATAATTCACCTGTACCCATATCACGAATATACGAATCCAAGCCATCATGGTAGATTTGTAAATCATTACCTGTTCCAAATCTAATTTTATTGTTATCAGGTATATCTAAATTATCTGCAATCTTAGCTCCTGTAACTGCATTATCTGCAATCTTATCTGTACTTACCGCAGCATTTTGTATAACTGCTGTAGAAACTGTATTGTTACTTGGTGTACCGATGTTTACAGTACTACCCATGACAATAGCAAAGTAGTCTGAGCCTGTAGGAGGTGCAGCTGCTAATTTAACTGTACTACCAGATAGAGCAAATCCTTCTGATGGTGTTGATGTACCACTGTTAGGTTTTTGTACTACACCATTAATACTTAAGATAATCTGCTGTACATTAGATGGTGCGTTTGTAATCGTGAAGTCTTGTGTAGATCCATCAAATGCAGGGCTCAGTGTAGAGATAAAGAAGTTACCTATACTTTGTGCTTCTTCCCATGCTGTATTAGTTGCATTATATACAAGTAGTTTATTTGTGCTAGTATTAAAGAATAAATCACCACCGTGAAGAGAACTTGTAGGGTTCGACGAACCAACTCTATATCTTTCTGCGAAATCATTTATGTCATCACTAAGCTGTTTAATATCTGATTCTTTACCAAGTATTTTATGATAGTTATATGTCTGACTAGATCCTGTCGAACTAACCATTAGACCTACCCCAGCAGCTAAAGTCTCACTGTGTAAGCTAGAAGGGAATCCATTGATAGTAACAGTGCTACCACCAACTGTTCTACCAGTTGTACTTACACCTGATCCATTAACTACTACACCGCCTGCATCTGATATAGATATAACTACACCAGCACTAGGTTGTGTATTTGGAAAAGCTACTTCTGTTGCAACTACTTCTAGACCACCAAGAGGTGCTATCTGTGCAGCAACATAGTCTACCACAGCTCCAGATGTTGGAAAACTTGCATCACTATCTGATATAGTAGTTTGCTTTGTAAGTCCATCTATTTGGTTAAGATCCGCTATGTCAGATGTAAGAGCTGTACTGCTAGCAAGTTTAGATGCTGTACCAGCTTGCATACTAGCAAGAGTCTTTAACTCGCTGTCTGCTATCTTACCTGTAGTTACTGCATCATTTGCAATTTTATCTGTAGTTACGTTTGCATTAAGAATTTTAGCTGTGGTTACGGCATTATCATATAGTGCAACTGTGTTAACTGCTGGGTTTGCAAGTTTAGCAACGGTTACTGCATCGTCAACTAACTCAGACGTACCAACAGAGGCATCTGCCATCTTAGCTAGTGTTACAGCATTATCAGCAAGTGCAGCTGTAACAACACTACTATCTACAAGTTCAGCACTTCCGACAGAATCATCTGCCATCTTAGCAAGTGTTACTGAGTTGTTAGCTAAGTGTGCATTATCTATAGACCCATCTACATAATGTTCTGAGTCTATACTGTTGTCAGCTATCTTTGCATTTGTAACTGCATCGTCTGCAATTTTATTTGTAAGAACAGAACTTCCAGCAATCTTAGTGCTAGTAATACTAGCGTTAGCTATTTTTGCAGTAGTAACGGCAGCTGTTGCTAGCTTATCTGTAGTCACATTGCTGTCAGCTATCTTAGCAGTTGTAACTTGTGCATCAGCTATGTGTTGTGTATCTATAGATCCATCTGCATAGTGTTCTGAGTTGATAACGTTATCAGCTATCTTACCCGCGTTAATTGCATCGCCTGCAATCATCGCTCTTGAAACAGTAGCGGTGTCACCTGTAGTGACAACAGTACCTGTTACGTTAGGAAATGTAATTGTACGATCTGCTGTCGGATCTACAACTTTAATGGTAGTTTCATGTGCATCATCTGTTGCACCTTCAAATACTAGATCTGCCTGTGTACCTAAAGTCAGATTACCAGTCATAGTACCACCAAGAGCACTTATCGCACGAGCTCCAACCTCTTGTGTTTTATACAAGTTTTGTGTAAAGTTGTCGTTAAGGTCTTCTGACTTGATAGCTGATCCAGCATAAAATGTTGCTGTTAAATCGTCTACACTGGTTTCTCTAAATATTTTGATTTTGGTTCCTACTGGAGGAACAGTATTAAATTGTAACGTGGTCGCATTGGTTAATGTAAAAGCCGTAGTTTCCACGGCATCGAGACTTGCTTTAATGTCCGATGTCTTAAGATATGGGAATGTAAATGAATACGCTCTTGTCGTATTGTTTTGTTGTGTGTATTCGTTTTGTATAACAGCACTCATTCTTAGTTACCGTGTTGTATAAGATTTTTAATTTGGGCGTCTTTTTTCTGAAGTTCAGCTGCACCTGATACGTCGCCTTCCTTCATTCTATTCTTAGCTAATTGTGCGTTAACAATAGCTTCTTGTATGAGTGGTTTATCTCTTAGATATTCGAGTTCAGCTACCTTAATAGCATTGTTTATTAATAAATCTATTTCTCTATGAACAGGACTTAATCTAGCTTTTAACTTAATTACGTCATTACCGGGGTGATACTCATTTCTTAGATTCATTAAATCATTAATTATTTCTTGATTATCTTTTCTGTTTGCAATTCTCATGATCTCTTTCTCAAGATTCATAGCACCTGTAAGTCTATATATTTTTTCTTGATCTTCAGCTGACCATTCGTAAGATCCTGAGCTATCATATTTAAAAGCACCAAGACCACCATATTTTATATCATGCAAGAACTGCATATATGGTTTTATTTCATCATGAAACTTAACAGGGCTAGCAGCGTTAAATGCACCTAATGCGGGATTTTGTGCATCTTTAATGTCTAATCCATCAATAGGATTAACTGCTATTGGTACTGTACCCTTAAGACCGGGTAGTCTATTTTTAAAGAACTCACCTATATCAGTTTCTATGTTTCGTTGTGCTTGATGTATTGCATTTGATACTACATTCAACGCACCACTTAACGGAACCATTGAACTAGCAGCACCAGCTATAAACTGTGAGAAAGCACGTTCGTTACCGTTTAGTATATCAAATACTTTTTCTAAACCATATAATGGTGTATCATTTAAGAATGTAGCACCTATAGTCCAAGCTAGTTTTGACTGCCAACTTTCGATAAGATGTTCGTCAGCATCTTTCATATACATAGCTAAGTCACCAAGAGGAGCAAGTACATGTTCTATACCTATCCATCCTTTATAACTTACCCATTTGTTTAGACCGGGGACCCAGATAGTTTTAGGCTCTAAACCTTGATTCATCTGATCTCTTCTTGTCTTTGCATTGTAATGTAGATTACCACGTATGTTACCACCTACAGCATAACCGAATAATGTACCTACTATAGTATTAGCTAGAGCTTGTCTGCCTATATACTCAGCACGTAAATCTTCAAAGATTACACGAGCATTAGGAGTTTTAGACATGTCGATACCATGCTCTAATAAAGCTTCAGCTATATCAGATTCTGAGACTGCGTATATAGTCTTAGAAAACTTATTCATATTAGGTATAGCTGATACAGGAGTATAAGATAAACCTATTTTCATGTAGTTAGAAGCTGTCCGTGGGAAAGCCATAACTTCTTTTAGTATAGGAAATGCAGTAGTTGCTTTAGTTAGATAGTTAGATAAAGCATCATCTGTGTTAAGTGCTATATCACCTGTCAATGCCTTAACTACATCATTCTTAATTAGTCCGTTCTCATCAAAATACTTAGAGTAGTTTTCAAGTTCTGCTTCTTTTAACATCTTCATGTTCGGCCAACCTTGATCGGCTAAAACATCTGTGTATGCGTTTAAACGTGATATATGTGTAGCAGTATGTGATGCTGTAAATACATCTGGAAATACCATACCAGTCATACCATAACGCATAGCTTTCATACCAGCTAATTGCTTCAAGTTAGATGCTACTTTAAATTGATATGCTCTACCCCAGTTACCTGTTGCTTCATACACTGGAATCATATCTTCCATAATATTCCATGCTTTGTCAGTCTTAAAGACATAATCTTTACGAGCTGCGGATAGCATAGCTTGTGGATCATTATTCATCTTCTTCATCATACGATAAGCGTCTGTAATAGCTCGCTTGTTAGTTTCGTATAATGCAGTGTTATAATAAAATGCACGTTTTAAACCAGTAAATCCAGCTTGTGGATTAAAAGGTAATGTTAAACCGTGACCATATGATACGGTTAATGTTTTTGTAAGTAGTTGTAAACTATTACCTAATCCAGCATTAAATGCAGATATACCTGACAACATGTTGTTATAACGTACAGCCCATACAGCTTTAGCAAACAAATTCATATTCTCAGGATCAGGACTTCTAAGTAAACCTAAAGGTGTAATCTGATCTGCTGCCCATTTCATTAATTTAACTTGACTATCTACATCACCGTTTGTATGTGAGAAAGCATCAAGTAGAGGTTTTAACACTAATGGATTCTCTTTCTGTAATCTTTTTAGTTCTTTAGTAAACGCTCTATTCTTAGCATGTATACTATTCTCTACTTCTGTAAATTCTTCTGTTAATATTTCAACAGCTTCTCTTGCACTAGCGGGAGGTGTTTGGTCAAACCAGTTTTTGTTACGTAACTGCCAACCTGATATATACTTGTTTAGTGCATACTCATCTAGTAGAAACTCTAACTTACCTATGATAATATCCATAGCACGGTTACGATCAACCGATGGAGCCATTTCATCTAACGCACCAGCTAGCGTATCTACTTCTCTACCCAAAGTATCCATAACTCGAGCAGATGATTCAGCAATAGGTCTACCTAAGAATCTATCAAACAGGTATTTAATTGCAAATGCTGTAGCACGTATTGTATCTTCTGGTGCATACTCTACTCTGTATAAACCACCAAGTAAGTTCTTAACGTCTTTAGTTGTAGAAAATAAATCACGTAAGTCATCTACTGTAGGTACTGATATAATATCATTAAATATACCCCAAGCAGCTGCGTTCATTTCTTTTGTACCATATCTAATACCATCTACAATAGCATTAAATCTACCAGCATCCCTAGCTTCTTCTGCTACACCCATAACAGCACCACGTGATGTGGGACCTACCATAAGACCTTTACGTCTCATTGAGTCTGTAATAATAGGTGCAGGGTCGCCAGTTGAAAAGTCACTACCATTCTTAATAGCTGTAGTATCAGCCATATTACGTGCTACATTACCGGGAGGTATGCTTTGTTTAGCTTTAGCAGCATCGTCAAGAATATTAGAGTTTAAGTCTGGATCTAATCCATCTACATTGATATCTAGTTCTAACTGATCGTAGTCTGGATTAAGTTTGTTATCAACAGCAGCTTCTGTTTCTACAGTTCTCATAGCTTCTTCTCTACGTGCAACATCATCCATATTTTTGTTGCGACCTATGAGATCTTCAAGTTCTATCTTTTCATTAATAAGTAAATCTTGTGCAGCTCTACTCATATTTTCGTTACCAAGAGATAGTAATTCATCTATTTCTTGTAAACGTATTATAAGATCTGTGTCATCACCAAACTCAATGTTTGTCTGCTTGTATGCCTGTGCTGCGTCATCTAAAGGTTCAAACCAATCCATGACTTTTTTACCTTTCGATAAATCAGCATAGCCACCAATCACACTTCCGACGGCAGCAAATGGTGCGGCTTCTAATGTATTCTTTAGCTTACGCATCTGTGGACTATCACTGTCGTTAGTTCTGAAAAAATCTAATAACGGTAATCTTCCACCGGGTCCGAATGTTTTAGGAAACATCTGACTCAGATCATCAGTCATTGTTTGCTCTTCAGATATATCGTTTAGGTATGTGATACCCATATCTAATGTACCGTGAGCAGCACCAGTAGCTAATAGTTTTTGAAACCATGGCTTACTAAGTAATGCACCACCAGCAAACTTTGCATTTAGTGATCCTTGTACTACGTTACCACCTAGTATACCGGGTATAACTAAAGAGGATAGTCTTCTGATAGCTTGATTTGTAGGACTATCTAGTTTTGTTTTCTTATCCCACCAGTCGTCTACTTTATCCATACCGGGTATAAGTGTACCAGCTGCATCCATTACAAAGTCAGCTGTGCCTAAACCATATGCTGATAAACCTTGAAATGTATTATCTAATCTTTTAATTGGATTGTTAGCGTCTAAATTAACTTGACGCTGGTTTGCTCGTACTTCTTCAGTAGACATACCAAAGTATTTTTGGTTAAAGTCTTCTTGTGCTTTAACTCTTTCTTCTCCTCGTGGTAAGTTCCAGTATGCGTTATACTCATCCTTCATGGTATCATGGTTCTCTTTAACATTTAAGTCTACAGAGCTATTACCAAATGAATAACCAAAAGGAGCAGCAAACACAGGTTTACCTTCTATAGTTTTTAGCTGCTCCTCATCAGGATAAGGGTCTGTATTCATAAACCCCGTGCTAGCTATTTGTTCTTCTTCATTCATGGTCTTACAAGTCTGTTAAATAGGTCGGGGTTTAATACAAGTTGATATAATGGCACACCTTGTGCTTCTGCTTGAGTTTTTAAACTTTTCATGCACACAGCAAAAGCTTGTCTATCTAGGTTTTTACCATAGACTTCGTTAGCGTTAGGACCTAGAGCTGATTCACACCACTCAGCTGCACCCCATTGTAGTGCTTTGTCCTGAGATTTTTTATTGTCTGGGTTAGCAGCTTTACCTAAAACATTGTCAGCTAATTCATTATAACTTTCTTTTATTTCATTCTTAAATTTGTTAGGAGCTATATTACCTAATAAATCTTTTTCAACATGATTTAAAAAACTATCATTCTGTGGTTTGTTATTTAAAAAGTTATATAAATCTATATCATTTATCTTTTCATTTTTTATCTGGTCACTAATTAAAGTTTTTAAAGCTTCTTTCTTAGTATCACCTTTTAAGTCACCGCCATATGTACCAGTTAAAGCATCGTTGATTTCGATAGATGTCGTACCATTGTATGTTACACCAGCATCTCTAACAAAAATAACTTTGCCTGACTTTGTACGCTTCTGTCTAAACTCACCAGTACCACGATAACCATCAGCATCAAACTTTATAACTTCACCAGTTTTATTACTTATACCAAGCATTTCATTAAGTGCTGCTCTAGCATAACTTTTCTTTTCTGAAACTGTTGTACCAGTATTTTCTGGGCTGTTGTATGCGTAAATAAATGCACCAGCCATCTGTCTAGCTTTGTGCTGTCCAGAAGGGTCTAGAACTGAGTCAAGTGAATCAGCTTCCATAACTTTATTAACAGTAGATTTCATCTGATCTGCTATTACGTTATCAAGCTTTGTTGCTTCAACTCCATAGCTTGATGCTAACTCTCTCAGACCTTCGGTTATGAAACCTATCTCTTGTTTTTCATCAGAGTAAGATGAAGCCCATATCATATAAGCATCTAAGTCTCTACCATTTTTAAGAGCTTGAACTAAGTTTGAGTTAAGTGTATTAGTGTCTACGTCACCAGCAGCAAAACCTATCATACCAGACAAGTACTGTCTAGCATATTTATTGCCATTAGCTCCTTTCCAATCAGACCAGTATACATCTTTAATACGTCCGTCTGCACCTACGTAGTAAGTACTACCATCTTCGTACTTAGTGTTAATTCTATCTTTATAGATAATAGCTTCAGATTGTAGTCTACGATCATTTACATACTCAATATTTGCAGTGTTAGCTTTATCAGCCCTTTCCCATGCGTCACGAAGTCTTATTAAATGATTAGGATTCTTACCTGAGATTCGATTATGTTTAGCATCTTTTTTACCTTTAGCACCTACAATCTCGTATCCGTATGGATTGTTCTCGTCAATGCCTAGTAAAATTTTTTGAGCTTGTAAGAAACCAGATTCACCTTTGTTTAGAAATCTAGCATCTGCGACCTGATCTTCTGCCCAGAGAATAAACTCTTCAGCTCTGTTAACACTAAGCTTACGACTGTATATGCCTTGTGCATTTTTAACAGGTAACGCGTTTACATTGTTTTGTATAATCTTCCATTGAGCGTTGGCGTTTTTATAGTTACCATCTGCCATGTATCCTTCTATCTGGTCCAGACCTTTATTAATGATATCTGTACCATTCATCCACTTCTGTTCTAGTGATAGTTGAGATTCTGCACTTAAACCTTTGTTAGTAAATAATTGCATTAACTTTAACCCTTCTTTAGAGTTAGGGCTAATACCAGTCCGTTTTAGTATATCTAAAACTTGCATCTGATAAAATTCAGTAGCACTATACTTATCAATATTATTTTCAAAAGCAGCCTTTCTATCTGCCATGATGCTGTCGAAGTTATCTTCAACATACTTTACTACTAACTTTCGAGTGACTGGGTTATTAGTTTTAATAACTTCATTTAAGTAATCAAACTCTTGTTCTTGTTCAAGATCTCCGTCTATTATTCCGTCAATTTTTTTAGACTGCTCATTAGCAGCATCAACTAAAGCGTTAGACTTATCCTCTACTCTGTCGTAAGTATACATTATTTTTTCTAATGTACCATCACCTAAGATTTTATTAAAGTAAGCTCTACCGGTTTTAGTTTGAATTAGATCAACTGTGTTTTCTGTTAAGTCTTGAAAGTTTGAAGCTAGAGAGGGGCTAAGTTTGCCCCACACATTAGCTAATCTTCTATACTCTGCTTCTTCACGTTGTAAGCTTTTAATCTCAGTATCAGCATTAGTTTTTAATGCGTTCATACGAGCCTTATAAGGTGCATCAACTTCTATAGAGTATAACTCTTTAGCGTTATCTTGTTCTAGCTTTTGTTTTCTTTCAAAACCTTTTATTTGCATGCTGTCAATTTCTCTTTGTTGACGAGCTTGCTCTTTCAGAGCTTCAGTAGTAATTCTCCCTTGCTGTTCTATGGCACTTATGCTAGCTCTGGAAAGTTGTGTACCACCAAAGCGACCACCCTTGCCGTAGCGTTGTGGTTTTTCTGGTCTTTTTGACATGTTATTTAAGTATTAAATGCTTTAACTATATTAGATGCTGCTCCAGCTAAACTTGTAATACTAGAACCCCATACTTGTGCTGCTGCCGAGCTAGGAGATATCTGTGCTCCTCTAATAGGCTCCGGACCAAAATCGTAATCTTGATATACCCGTGGATACATAAAGGTAGCCACTGGTGTAGCTAGCGGTTGAAGTGGCATAGGTAATACACCCGGATCTAACATCTTAGATGCGTAAGCATTTAGGTCAGCTATTGTCCGATCTGTTCTAATATTTTTAATTGCATTTTGTGATGCAGCTGTTGCATTATCTAAAGATAGATTCAGTAGTGTTAAAGCTGTAGCTGTTTTTAATGTTTGTACACTTCTAGCTTTTTGTACTGATCTACCTGTTTGCCCTCTTGCACGTATTTCGCCTTCAGCAAGTAAACCGTCAATGTAGGCTGTATTCTGTTCGTATCTTTTTTCAGCTTGTATTTCTGCTAACTGCTGACGCTCTTCTTGCCTAGCGTTTTTTTCTTGCAAAGCATTAAGACCTAATTGATCTTGGTAAATAGCGTTCGATTTAGCAAACATACGTTCATTCGTATCTTGCTGAGAGTTACGTATCTGTAACTGATAGTTATATTGTCTTGCTGCTGTCGCATCTTTAAAGGCAGCGAGCCGTCCTTCATTTTCAGCTCGTTGCTCTATTTCTCGTACTTTATATTCACGATCAGCAAGCATTTTCTGCTTGTCTGTTTCCCATCGCTGTACGTTATATTTATACTGTGCATCAGCTGCTGCATTATTAGCTCGCTGTGCATCTTTAGTTGCATTAGATTGTTTATTAGCTCCATACAATCCAACGGCTGCACCAACAACTGGTGCTAACCAAGCTGGCATAATTATGTCCTCCTGTAAAATCTAGGTGAGTATATTCCTTCCCACATCATAGAGTTTAGAGAGACAGGGAATGGCGAATCATTAAATAATCGCAATGTAAAGTTATCTGGTTTTTGGTGTATAGGTAATGTAAATATAGTATGATCTGATATAGCGATATCATTAGCTAAATATTGGTCAGCCATGATAACTGGATTTAGATTATACCACTCATCAATGTATATAAGTATAGTAGCTTTATCTTCTGGTGCAGAGCTAAATGTAATCTTAGGTAAAGCACCAGTTCTGTCAACTGTAAACGCTGTAGTTACCACATTATTTACTTTAACTTTAATCTGGTCATCATCTATATAGTTGATATCATCGTTGATCCACTGAAATACTGTAGTAGATCCATCACCAATATACTCTTTCTTACCTTGACGTATACCTTTAGATCTTAATTTAAAACCCATAACTCCTGATAAACCTACAGCAAACTTCATACGAGCTATTGTTAAGTTAGCTGTAAAGTCACTGAGTTTCATTTCATCATCTACTTTGTAGTATGTTTTAGGTAGTATTACATCAAAGTCATACTTATATCCTACTATAACATCACTTGCTACACTTGTCAAGTTTTTAAATGGTACTTTAAAATATGTGTTACCACTTTCTACAACACGCTCTGGAGATATAGTAAATCCAGATTCAATAAACTGACCTGTAGCTGTAGTACCTTTAATAACTATTACAGGTGTCAGGTTTGTAGCATCATTGTATGGTATAAAACATTTACTAAAGTTACCAGCTGTGTCAAATGTAACAGAGCTAGCTGTAGCATATAAGTCTATACATGGATTTAGTCTTTGACCATCGTTGTTAACAATAATAGCGTCGTCAGGACTTTGACTTAGGCTGGCTTTGCTAAGTGTAAACTGTCCACCCTGTTTTGTAACAGCAAAAAATTCGTCAGAATCTGCTGCTATAGTTTGTACATTACCGGGTGCAAGCCAGTTAAACCATGTCTGTAGTTTAACATCCTTACCTTCTGTATACTGTCTAAAGAAATATATGTATCTTGTAGTTTGTCCTGAGAAAGCAATAAACTGGTTCTGTGCACTAGCTATAAGTGTATCCATTGTAGCTGGAATCCACTCATTTACAACTCTACCAATGTCAGCTACCTGTGGGTTTTCGTTTTCTCCACGTGTAACCATAGCAAAAACACGAGTATAACTTGGTGTCTTACTAATAAAGTTAATCGTCGTACCAGTATCAACTGGGTCGATGATTGTATCCATCTCGTAGTTAGCTATTGTACGTATAACAGTTTTAGTTGGTGTAAGTATACCGTCAGCAGCTCCCATAAGAAACTGTTGGTTAGCACTAAATAGTACAAGACCTTGAGTAGATGGTAATACACTATGAAGTGCAACCGGCTTAACTGTACTTGCACTAAGATCTATAGGATCAGAGTCTGTTACAGTTTGTGCAGAGGTATGATAAAAATTAAAAAACTGTGCTGATTGACTCATAGACACAGTGTCACCAGATAAGAAACCTAATCTGTTATTATGAAAGAATGACTGAGTTATCTTCTGGCCTACAAAAGATGGATGAGAGTTAGTCTCATCATCTCCTACAGCTCTTGCATCCCACGTTACACGTTGAAATGTAAAATTATTTACACTTGTGTTTAATAACTCATGCGGCATAGTAGCTGCATTAAGACCTGTGGATGTACTAGGAGCTAAAGTTTCTTCAAAATAACCGGGACCAGATGTTCCATTATGTGCTACATATTTTAAATAATAAGATGATGTTAATGCACCAGAGTTGATAACTTTAACTACATGGTTATGCACTGTCTCACTAGGTAACTCAGATAATGTAGCTACTTGATCTTGGAATACAGTTAGCTGATTAGCAAATGGACCACCTGTACCTGTAAGTGTAAAAGAGGCATTACGTGTTAAACGTATACTATCTTTTAATTTAGTTGTAGTTAGACCTGATATGCTAAGAGCATCTATAGCAGTTTTTATTTTAGTTAATGCGTCATCATATGTATCATTATTGTCTGTAGTAACTGACCAGTTAGATCCAGCTACAGCACCACTGTACGTAGTATCTACTGATGTACCTGATATTTTATACGTACCTTGCCTATTAGCATTAAATGTAGGGTCAGCATTTTTAGCTGCTACTACAGTTTTATTTGTAACTATAGACTTATCTTGGATCGTCAGTATGTCATAATCTGTACGTGCTCCTGTAAGGTACGCCTGTGCTCCTGTACCGTACGTAATAGTACATGGTGCAAAGGTAGCAGCATTCCATATTGCAATCGCTCCTAAAGTTATAGTAGCAGTTACATTAGCACCTGTGCCTGCAACACCACTAGCTATTGTAATTGTATCATTACTAGCATAACCTGTACCTGAAGTATTAACTTTTATTGCTGTTACTACTCCGCTAGAAGCAGTAATATCTACAGTTAATCCACTTCCTGATCCGCTAGTTGTTGTAGCTAGATTTGTTTTAGTGGTAGCACCGCTAGTTCCGTTAGCTGTTATGTTTATTAAAATCGGTGTAATACAGCCTATATATTTTTCGTCATCGGTTCTAGATATAAAGAACCACTTAGAGTTGTCGTATGTAGTGCCAGTACCTAAATTTCCTACATGCTGAAACCCCGGTCTTTTAGTAAGACCGAAGGTTGGATCAGGATAGCCATTGATGCACTCCTCGACTTGACCGGGAAGTTTCTTATCATCAGATTGTCTAGATACTCCACCAAGATAATCGTCAACTCGCTGAGTAACTGCTGGCATTATCGTTGTAAAGCGTGAAATGGTTGATAGCTTTG